>Ga0181518_10000010_pt1 | contig 234958 bp, 200 predicted proteins | sample PEATcosm2014_Bin_28_FD_119751 | JGI IMG/M metagenome (GOLD analysis project Ga0181518, IMG submission 119751) | Peatland microbial communities from MTU Mesocosm Facility, Houghton, MI, USA - PEATcosm2014_Bin01_60_metaG | ecosystem: Environmental > Terrestrial > Soil > Wetlands > Peat | place...
CGCTGGATCGTCCAGCGCTTGGGCTACCTCACGCCAGTCCAGGCGCGCCAGCAGCTCCTTGCGCTTGGAGCTGCTGCATGAATACACTCAATTCACTGTCCAACAAATCCGGCGCTAAACAATCACAAGCGATAAAAGAAGCAAGCTGCTGCCCGAAAAGAATAGTCCACAACTAAATCATCCTGCAAGTACTTCCTCATGCCTCAAAGGACCCCCAAGTCCCTCTTGAAATGATCAGATACAGCAAGCGCGGCACCGTTTTTGCCCCGCCCGTTTGCGCTAAACTATTCTCTTGATGACACCCACAACACTTCTCGATTTGCACTGGGCTGGCCATCCCCGCTCCATTGCCTCAGCCTTACTGCGTTACGGAGATGCTGTCGCATTGGTTGATCCCGGGCCTTCGTCCACGATTTCCCATCTCCGCGAACAACTGGCCTTTCACGGCCTGCGCATCAGCGATCTCGACGCTCTCTTTCTGACCCACATTCATCTGGATCACGCCGGCGCTTCCGGCTCCCTCGTCCGTGAAAATCCACGGCTGCGAGTTTACGTGCACTCGCGGGGCGCCCCGCACATGGCCGATCCTTGCAAACTCCTCGATAGCGCCAAGCGCCTTTATGGCGACACGATGCAACGACTTTACGGTGAATTTCTTGCCGTGCCCCAGGCCAACCTGTGCATCCTGGAGGGTGGCGAAACGCTCTCCCTTGGATGCCGGCAGCTTGTGGTTGTTTATACTCCGGGCCACGCCGCGCATCATGTCACTTATTTCGATGGCTTGGAGGGGGTCGCTTTTGTTGGCGATACCGCGGGCATCGCCATCGAAGGGCATCCCTTCATCCTGCCCGCCACTCCTCCGCCGGACATCAACCTCGAACTGTGGAACACTTCACTGGACGCTATCGCCGCGCTCGGCCCCAAACGTCTTTTTCTCACCCACTTCAGCTTCTGCGATCATCCCGCGCGGCATCTCGCCAGCTACCGGGAGCGCCTCCTTCGCTGGAGCGAGCTCGTGGCCAAGATTCTTTCCGAGGGACCGGACGACTCCCAAGCCAGCGAGGCTTTCATCAATGCCATCGCTGCCGAGGCCAGGCAGTCTCTTTCCCAGGAGGAAGTGGATCACTACCTGTTCAACGGCGCGCTGCATCTTTCCTGGCTGGGCCTGGCGCGTTACCACCGCAAGCGTGCCGCCGCTTCTACTTAAAGTGCCTCCAAGCAGCGCGAGGTGGTTCGGCGAGCTCTGACCTTTCACGAGGGAGAGTCTTTCGCGATTTAGGTGTTTCTCGAGTTCCAGGCGGGCAAGGAAGGCCTTACGGCGCCGTTTGCTGCGGCAACGCCACGACGCCCGATTGGGTGTATTCGAATCGGATCAGCCATTCGCTCGGCACACTCTTGCCTTCCAAAACCGGCGAGCCAAAAATCCACTTCCCCGCCGCCTTCAAGGCCAGATCCGCAAAATACCGGCTGGGACCAGGCGCTTCGAGTTCAGCCTGCGAAACATTCCCGGCGGCATCCACATGCACGCGCACACTTACGCGCACAACACCATGGATTGTGTTGAGCGCCTTATCGGGAGCCTCGGGCAAGACCCGCTCCAAAACTTCTCCTCGCGCGGGCGAATCACCGGCAAGCCTTGCGGCATTCGTGGCGGGAGCGATCTCCGTCCGCAATTTCGCGGGCGCGGCGGATGCGGGAGGGGCCTTCTCAGCGGCTGCCTTTGCAGAATCCTTCACGGTTGGCGGCGGCGCGGGCCGTGCCTGATTCCCAGCGTGGTCCATGGGTTTTGCTTCTGAGCGCACCGGGGCCGATAAGGCACCTGCGGACGGGGGAGTTTCATGCTGACGGCGCAGGAATTTTGGCAACACGACAATGGCCGCGACAACGAAGATCCCCGCGACCAGCGGAATCGCGTAATTGGGAAGGACAAACGTTTTCTTTCCCGGCGCACCTGGCTTTTGCTGTGGCGGCGTCACTCTGGGAGGCACTGCCGCCAACTTGGCCACGGGAATCGGGCGCTCCGGCGAGAGCCGAACGTCCAGCGGAGAAAGTTTCGCGGGCGCGGCCTTCGCGGGCGCGGCGCTCACCGCCGGGACGGAGGGCGCTTCCGTTTTCACGACGTGTCCAGGTTTCAGATGTGCCGCGATGTCGCCAGCGGTCCATCGCAGCGCCGGATCGCGTTTCAAGGCATGCCGCGCAATGTCCAGAAACGGTTGGGGAAGGGTCGCCGGAACTTCGGGATCTGCGTGTCGCGCTGCTCGCACGTCCGGCGCGTGCTGCGTCAGCGCCTCCACTAGCGTGATTCCGAGCGACCAGACGTCACTCGCTCCTGTGACAGGAGATGAGATCAACTCCGGAGCACCGTAGGAATCCGCGCCCCGCCCGAGATGCAATTCCCCCAGCCGCGTCACCGAATCGACGGAAAGTTTGATCTGTTCGCCGATCGCATGCACATTCGAGGGTTTAAGGTGCCCATGCGCCAGACCTTGTCCGTGCAGATAGATCAAAGCCTCCGCGACGGGGACCACCATCTCGCGGGTTTCTTCCGCCGTCAGCGCTCGCTCCGGCAGAATTTGTGAGAGATTCTCCTCCGCGTATTCGACCACGACGTAGAGCAGGTCGCGTCCATCCAGCCCGCAGCGCCCGGAGTCCAGGAGCTGCAGAAAATTGGGGTGAGAAAGCCGCGCGGCGCGCGCCCATCGCGAGAGGTGCAATTTCGCCGTGCCCGGATGCGCCAGAATGAATTTGATCACTGCTTTTTCCGCTGGCGCACCGCTGCGGCCTGTCAAGAAAACCCCGCTACTCGGCGTCCCGCCCAGATATTGTTTCAGCGGGTACTTTTGCTCGATCACTCGCCCTTCGCACCGCTGCCAGAAATCGGCCATCACACACCTCCGACCAGAAAATCCCTCGACCTGGGGAACCCTTGATTCTCTTCCCACGGACTCCCGTAGGCAATCAAATCATTTGGCGACTACATCGGGGCTGGGAAACTGAGGCAGACGCCTGGGGCTGGGCGCTGATTTTCTTCATTCTGGCACGAAATGCGGTGCGACAGCGGGCGTGGGTTCCTATCGATTACGCCCATTTCATCGGCTATGGCCGGCGAGCGCGCGCGCAACTCCGCCTGCGCAAAGCGCCATACCCGGGCGGCCTGTGCCATTGAGCGATTCCTTAAGAATCGTAGCCGGGGCCGCCAGACGACCCACACTCTTTCCACAGTTTTTCCCAATTCCAGATCCCGGACGCCACCTCGATCGGCAACGGGAATCCGAGTTGATGCGCGAGCATACACACCTGCCCGCGATGGTGGGCTTCGTGGGAAAGCATGTAGCACAGCATTTCCACGCCAACCGGCCAAGGCTTAGCCCAGCCGTCTCTGCGAAACTTCTCGACGCGGCCCCCACAACCGCCGAGCGCTTCAGCAAGCATCTCTGCGCAGCGAGCGGCGCTCTCGGCCAATCCCGCACGTGCCTGCTGCGGCGTGCAGTGCGCGCGGTTGAGCTGTCGTGGAACCTTCAGGTGCGGAGCTGTAAGCCTGACCCACTTGGAGCGGACATTGTGCATGTGCGTGAAGATCGCCGCAATGGTGCGGGCCTTACCGGGCGGTTTGGCTCTCCAGGCGGTAGGGTCAAGATGTTCGATAAGAATCTGGTTCATACGTTCATTGGCGGCAAAGATCTGGACTGCGGCTCGGCCGAGTTGAGTGTGAACCTTGTGTTGACGCGTGGTCACGGCTCCCTACTCCTTAACCTATGATACGTCCGGGCTACCGGCAAATTGGAAGTGCTCCAGTATTGGCATTCCAAACTGGCCCAGTATCCAATACTCTCTGTTCTTTACATTTTATATTTTCTGGAACTCAAGCCGTCGCTGAAGGCGTTTCTTCCGCTGCCACAGGCGCGGTCTGGGTCAACGCGGCCAGCCGCGCGGAGAGCACGCTGGCAAGCAAGTCCACGAGCTTTCGCGCTCCGGCACCATCCGGATCGCGGTCGGGGTTGTACTGCGCTACGTCCAGGCCGAGCAGGTTCTTGTGCTTGGCAAATTCCTCCAGCGAGGTTTGCACTTCGCCGAAAGTTAGTCCGCCGCTGCCGGGCACGTTTGTCGCGGGGAACTCTTCCTGGGAGATGACATCCAAATCGAGGTGCAGCATGAATTCACGCGTATCGGCGTGCAACTGGGCGAGTGCATCGTCTGCCGCCTGCGGGAGGCCCTTGGCCTGAATATCGGCAGCAAAGACATGGCGCATGGGCGAGCGCGCCAGAAATTCCTGCTCCGGGGGATCCAGGCGCACCAAACCGAAAATCAGCGTGTCCGGCTCGCGCACCAGCGGCGGTTCGCCCCAAAAACGCACCAGTTCCGGCGAGCCTTTGCCGATGATTCCGGCTAGGGCCATGCCGTCGAGACGGCCGGAGGGCGTGGAGGCGGGCGTGTTGAGGTCAGCGTCGCGGTCGAACCATAGGAGGCTGAGGTGCTTATAGTAGCGGCGCGCGCCGGCGAGGAGTGCGACGGCCTGGACACAGTCGCCTCCGAGAACCAGAATCAAGCCGCCGGACCTGGCGGCCAGCTCGGCGCGAGGCTTGAGGTCGTTGAGAGCGGCGACGATTTCCGGGATGTTGCGGGCACGCTTGTGATCGTCGTCATCGGCGAAGAGACGCGGCGCGCATTCGCCGAAGTCGGTGACTTCATAGCCGATGGATTGGAGTCTTTCGATGAGGCCTGCAGCGCGAAGTGCGGCGGGCGCCTTTTCGGTGCCGGGAGCGAAGCCGGCTGCGCTGGAGGGTGCGCTAATCAAGGCAATCTTGCTGGGTTGACGGACGATTTTGACCGCCAAGGTACGCTCCTTTTCTTCTTTTCTCCTTGCTCCTGCGGGTACCCCGGGCGCCGGAAAAGCATCCCGGCAACTGCCCCTGCCCGGCAACGCAAAAAACCGTGTGCGCAAGAAGCGCGCGTCAACCTGCGGCGCGGCGCGGAGCGGGTGCGATAGTGGCAAGTTCCGCGGGCAGCGTGAAGCGCACGTCTTCGCGGATCAGGTCCAGGTCGCGCTGGTCGGTGAATCCGAACTGCGCCAGGCGCTCGCTCACCTGCTCGACCAACACCTCGGGCGCGGAAGCTCCTGCCGTCAAGCCCACCCGGCGAATGCCTTCGAGCCATTTCGGGTCAATGTCCGCAGCCGCATCTATAAGCTGCGCTTTTATGTCCAAGCGCTGCGCCAATTCCACCAAACGATTGGAGTTCGAGCTGTTCTGCGAACCCACCACTAAAATCAGGTCCACGTCCTTGGCCACTTGCTCGACGGCCTCCTGGCGGTTTTGCGTGGCGTAGCAGATGTCGTCGCTCGCAGGTCCAATGATGTTCGGGAAGCGCTGGCGAAGCCGGGCCACAATTTCTTGCGTGTCATAGAGGCTGAGCGTGGTCTGTGTTAGGAACGCCAGTTTATCGGGATCATCCACTATAAGCGCATCCACTTCCTCCACCGAGTCCACAACCAGCGTGCGATCCGGAGCTTCTCCGGAGGTGCCTACAATTTCCTGGTGATCCCGGTGACCAATCAAGATGATGGTGCGCTTTTCGCGGGCAAACTTCAGCGCTTCCAGATGCACCTTGGTCACCAGCGGACAGGTGGCATCAATCACCCGCAAACTGCGGCTCTTGGCTTCATCGCGCACCGTCGGCGGCACGCCGTGCGCGCTGAAAACCAGCACAGCGCCATGGGGCACTTCGCCAATGGCTTCCACAAAGATCGCGCCGCGCCGCCTTAACTGCTCCACCACGTAAGTGTTATGGACGATTTCATGGTGCACGTAAACGGGAGCGCCATAGGCTTCCAAGGCCAGTTCCACGATATCCACCGCTCGCACCACGCCCGCGCAGAATCCGCGGGGACGGACCCGCAGCAAGATTTTTGCCTCAGTTTGTGTACCCATCTTTTCCTAAGCTGCTGAATTTCCAAAATACTATCATACCAAAGACATTAACTCCCTGCATGCTAGCGAATTTTGAGTTGCGGGTGAGTTCTCGATAAATGCGTCCGTGTGAATTGGGTCGATAGGGCTTTACTTCCCATAACGCCGGGCCGGGTTGCCGAGGGGTTGTCCGAAAACGGGTCGGATTGCAACGAGGTAAGCGCATCGACAGCACGCCGTAGTTACTGAAAACGAAACATTGCAGGGAGTTCAGCCCCTCACAGTTGGGCCGCGAATTCGATGGTTGAGACTCGCTGATTTAGCCGGTCATTCATTGCGCATGGGATGGCCAAAACTCTTAGTTTGCCGGAGCGGCAGCCACTACCATTTGTACCAGTTGGGCCACTTCTCGCTTGTTGACCTTGCGCTTGGTCAGGTTCTCGTCCACGCGGTTGACGACGATCAGATCCAGTGACGGCACAACCACGGCGTACTGCCCAAGATGTCCCTCGGCCCAGAAGCTTCCTTTCGGAAAAGAGATTGCCTACGGCGCGCCGCTCGCCGCGTCGCCTGTCCACCACAGGTACCCATAGCCGCCGGATGGAGCATCCGAATACGGGCGCGTGCTCGCCTTCACCCAGTCTCCTGGAACTACCTGAACATTGTCCCATTTGCCGCCATGCAGGTAGAGCAGGGCGAATCGCGCGAAGTCTCTCGCGCTCATGTCAAAGACATACGCCGGAAAACGCGATTCCGAGATGCTGATGTAACGCCCGTCTCGCGCTCTGAAATCCTGCATTCCGATGGGCTGGGCAATCTCCCTGTAGAAGGCGTCGAAGATTTTCGTGCCCGTCGCCTGCTCATAGATGTAGCCGAGGGTGTTGAAGTCCCAGTTGTTGTAATACCAAAAAGCGCCGGGGGCATGGGAGCCGCGCGGCGGCTTCTGCTCCAGCATGCCGTTGGTCTCGTAGGCCGCGGCATGATAGACGCCGGAGCGCGCCTCGAGCAGTTCGCGCACCGTCGCTTGCTTCTCCGCTTCCGTTAAGGACGGTTTTTTGTCGTCAATGCCGAGCTTGGCGAGCGTGTCGTCGAGATTGATCTTGCCTTCGGCCACGGCAATGCCGATCAGCGAGTTTAACAAGCTCTTGCGGCAGGAGTGCAGGTTCGACCTGCGTCCGACATCCCCCCATGCGGCAACCACCACGCCATGCTGCACGATCATCGCCGATGTCGAGCCCATCTCTTCGACATACTCGTGTATTTTCGCCAGCTTTTCCGCCGGCCAGCCAGCTTGTTCCGGCGACGCCAACTGCTTCCACTCCGCGCCCGGCACGCCACTGGATTGGCACTTGGCTTCAACCACTAGCCCAAGCAGCAGTAACGCCATCAGGCCCGAACGCTTTCCCCTGCGTGCAAGTTTACCGCCAGAAGACAGTAGAGGCTGTTCCATTTAGATGTATCTCGCTTTCTTGGCGCGCCTGAACAAGTCACTTTGCATTCAAACGTCAAACTCAAAAGCCTTTAAACGATACCTTAACACTCCGCAGATCATCCGGCAGAATCATCAAGAGATTCCACCGAGAGCGATGCGCCGCATAATCGGAAATTGACCCGCTACGAAGCTTTGGCCTCGCTTGCCCGCAATTTGCCCTGTCTCAAGGGACAGTCCCATACGCCGATCTTTTCCGGTAGAATGCCAACCTAAGGGTTTCCCCATATGCCAGTCCAAGAGAATCGAAGGAGAAGCGAACGGGTCATGCTCAACATGACCGTGGTCGTCCTGGCCGAAGACGTGGAGCGCCGGCAGTTGCGGGAAGAGGCGAAAACCCAAGTTGTCAATGCCCACGGCGGCCTGCTGAAAATGCAGTCGGAGCTCCATGTGGGTCAGTCCTTCTTGCTGAACAATCCCAAAACTGGTATGGAAGAGAGTTGCCGGGTGGTGCGTGTCGACGATGCCGGGGTGGAGTTCTATAACGTGGCGTTTGAGTTTGCCCGCCCCGCTCCCAAGTTTTGGCCGCTTGTTTTCCCCCCTGCCGATTGGGGCCCTCCCCAAAGCAACTGAAAGCATTTGGGGGAGCCAGCCAACTTTTTGCCGGGTTCGGTGTTTCATATTATGTGGAGGTACATCCTGTGGAATTGGGGAAGAAAGTACAAACTGCAGTTCTTTTGACGGGCGTGCTTATAGGGGGCATGGTTCTTGCCGGTTGCAACGACGACGTGGAGGTGCTGCGCGATCCGGATGTCAAGGTCAGCAAAGGGATGACCTGGGCCTGGCGACCTATGGCGCCGCCCGCAGCGGCTGCTGCTACGCGGAGTCCCGATGGAAGGCCGGTGGTTTCGCGCGATGTAATTGCGCCGCCGCCTGAACAACAGCAACACCTGGAAAGCAATCGCGACTGGAACACGGAAGCGAACCGCAAGCAATTGCAGAACGCGATTGAACGCGGGCTGAAAGCGCGGGGGCTTGTGCAAACGACCGATCCGGCGACCGCCGATTTCCTGGTGGACTATCATGTTGCCGTGAAGACCCAGACCGCGACCGTGGCGTATCCCGGCTATCCGGGAATGGCTTGCGGCCCATTCGGCTGCTATGCGGGATGGGGGTGGGGGCCTCCGGGATTCGGATATGAAAACATCCGCTTCCATGAAGGCACGTTCGTATTCGACCTGGCGCTGCGCAACCCGAAGAAGCTGGCATATCGCGCGATCAGCCACAAGGAATTGAACAAGCGCACCATTTCGCCGTACCTGGCCGAACATGCCGTCGATCACCTGTTGAAGGACCTGAAACCCAGGTAGGAACTTCCCGGCTCAAGATCATGTGGCGAGGGGCGGCGGGCGTCCCTCGCCTCTTTGTTTTTCCCGAGGCGGTTGTTAGCGAAACTCAATCTGGTCAAAACCCAACCCTTTGAGGATGCTCTGCACCGAGTTGCGCGCGTTCTCGTCCGCTGACTTCAGGATGCCGTCCTGCAAAGCGGCCTGCTGCAACTGGCGTTCGGCTTCCTGACGCACTTGCGTTTCGAGGTTGGGATCCGGCGACGAAAACAACCCCGTATCGCGTGAGTAGACACGCGTCTGCTCGTTATCGAGGCGCGTCACCAGAATCTCCGCTTTCGGCAGATGCACGGAAATGTTCCGATTGCCGACGGCTACGTCGCTGGCCTGCAGCTTGCCCAGGTCCACCCCGGCAATAACTTCGCCATGTACGACCAACAGCAAACGGTCGCTGGCAAGAAATTTGGGCAGGTAAGGATTGTCATGCCCCCCGGAAATGATTTTGTCCATCGTGTAGCTGACGGTTTCGAGCCGCTGTAATTTCTGAATCTGGCGGACCACGGTGGGCTGGTCCACGATGACCAACGTGCGGCCGTCTTTTACAACGCCCATCAGGCGCAAAAGTCCAATCCCGGTGGTGAACCACACCGCCATCCCCACCAGCGTGAGTGTAATCAGAGCGCCACCTAGAATCCCCGAAAAGAGACTCAGCGTTGTTTTCCCCGGCTGTGAATCCGGCTCTACGGTGGACATATCGGCTCCGGCGAGCATCCGCCTTCCTGAGCCAAATGGTACCGCGATTTGGCCTACAATTCTGCCGCTTACTCGCTTTTTTGTTGAATAGATAAAGGAGTGATCCGCAAAGGTATCCCGGCCTCGGAACTCCTTGCCCCGGAGCAGAACGGACCCTAACCCGCCTTGCGTTGCGCTGTCAGTTGAAATTCCTCGTAGGTGCCCTTGAAGTCCTCGATCTTTCCATCGTGGAAATGCCAGATCCGCGAGGCCACTTCGTCCAGCACATCTTCGTCGTGGGTCACCAGCAGCAGGGTTCCCTCATATTTCTGCAACGCGATATTCAGGGCATTGATCGCTTCCAGGTCCAGATTGTTTGTGGGCTCGTCCAAAACCAGGAAGTTGGGTTTTTGAATCATCAGGCGGCAGAAAATCAGCCGCGCGCACTCGCCGCCGGACAGTGCGGAGGTGGGCTTCAGCGCATCCTCTCCGCTGAACAACATTTGTCCCAGCGGTCCCCGGATCTCTTCCTGCGGCGCTTGCGGGTTGAATTGCCAAAGCCACTCCATCGCTGTCATGCCCTTGCTTTTGTCAATGGTGTAGCTGAAATCCTGCGGGAAATAGCCGATCGTGACTTCATGGCCCCAGGCGACATTCCCGGAATCGATCGGGAATTGCCGCTCCGCTGCGCCGATAAACTCACCCGCATTGCGGATCAGCGATTTCAGCATGGTGGTCTTGCCGGCGCCGTTGCGGCCAGTCAGGGCGATTTTTTCGCCCCGCGTTATGCTCGCCGAAAAGTGTTGGATGACTTTCAGCCCGTCGTAGGACTTCGAGAGCTTTTTCACCTCCAGCGGCAGCCGGCCCGAGGGGCGCGCCATGTCAAAGCGAATATAGGGTCGTTGAATGTTGGATCTGGCCAGCTCGGAGGTCTGCAGCCGCTCGACCTCCTTTTTCCGAGAAGTTGCTTGCGCCGACCGTGTGCCCGCCGAAAAGCGCGCGATGAATTCGTTGAGTTGTGCGATTTTCTTCTCGCGCACGGCATTGTCCGATTCCATGCGCTGGCGGATTTGCGTCTTCGCGAGCACCATGTCGTCGTAGCCGCCCGGGTACATGATGATGGTCTGGTAGTCGATGTCCGCGGTGTGCGTGCAAACGCTGTTCAGGAAATGGCGGTCGTGCGAAATGACGATCAACACGCCGTGATACTCGGAGAGATATTCCTTCAGCCAGTGCACGGAATCCAAGTCCAGGTTGTTGGTAGGCTCGTCCAGCAGCAGCGCCGAGGGATTGCCGAACAGCGCTTGCGCCAATAGCACGCGGACCTTCTGCCCGCCTTGCAGTTCGCTCATCTTGCGCTCGTGGAGCTCCGCTTCGATGCCCAGCCCGTCGAGCAACACGCCCGCGTCCGCTTCCGCGGTATAGCCGCCCTCTTCGCCGACGATGCCCTCGAGTTCGCCGAGGCGCATGCCATCTTCATGGGTCAAGTCGTCGTGCGGCTTGGCGTACAGCAATTCACGTTCTTCGAGCGCCTTCCAGAGCGTGGCGTTGCCCATGATCACCGTGTCGAGCACGCGGAATTTGTCGAACGCAAACTGGTCCTGGCGCAGGACCCCCATTCTCTTCGGCCGCGTGATCGTGCCCATCGTGGGGTCCTGTTCGCCCGTCAGGATTTTCATGAACGTGGACTTGCCCGCGCCGTTCGGGCCGGAGATGGCATAGCGGCGCCCGGCCATAAAGGTTGTGGTCACGTCCTCGAAGAGGATGCGCGAGCCGAAGCGCATGGTGATATTTTCGACGGCGATCATAACGTTGTAATTTTAGCGTACCTCGCTTCCTCTCCAAAATTTTGCGCGATGCGGTAAAGGTTAGTTTCGGCTAAAGTGGCACAGGCTTTCTGGCTTTGAAGAAACAGCAGCTCATGGTCATCCCGATCCCGCAAGGCGGGAGAGGGATTACGGTTTGTCGGGTGGGCTAGGGCTGTAAAAGCGGCGGCAAGCCGCCGCACTCCAAATGGGCCATGATGTAAAGCGCGCGGAAGGCACTCGGATTGTGACAATTGCAGGCTTTTTTCCGCAGGCTGTTTAGAATGTAGGATTAGCTGAGGTTCACTTGATAGGACGCTGACATCCATGCTTCTTGAACATAAAGTCGCTTTAATCACCGGTTCGGGTCGCGGTATCGGCCGCGCGATCGCGCAACTCTTTGCAAAGGAGGGCGCCTCGGTTTTTTTGACCGCGCGCACGGAGGCCGAACTCGCGGCCACCGCGAAAGAGATTACTGCCGCGGGAGGCAAGGCTGCCTTCGTTACCGCCGATCTCACGCGGACCGCCGATGCCGAGAAAGTTGTCGCCGCGGCGCGGGAGAAATTTGGCCGCGTGGACATTCTGGTGAACAACGCCGGACATTATGGTCCCGTGGTTCCTGTGGAAGATTATCCTTTGGAGGAGTTCGACAAAGTGATCGCCGTGCACCTGCGCGCCGCATTTTTGCTGAGCAAATTTGTGCTGCCGGAAATGTACGCGCGCAAGTCCGGCGTCATTCTGCATATTTCCAGCATTTCGGCAAAAAACGCTTATGGCTGGGGATCAGCGTACGCGGCCGCAAAAGCGGGCATCCTCGGCTTGACGCGCGTGATGGCCGCCGAAGCGTCGCGTCGGGGCGTGCGTGTGAACGCCATCTGCCCCGGGCCGGTTACGGAAACGGTCATGTCCAAGGAATTGGGTAAGACGCTGGCGAAAAAACTTGGTGTGAGCCCGGAAGAGCAACTGAAGCGCTTCTTAAGTTCGCTGCTGCAAGGACGCAGTCAGACCGCCGTGGAAATCGCCCGGGCCGCCCTCTTCCTCTGCTCCGACATGTCCAGCGCCATCGTCGGCCAGTCCCTCAACGTGGATGGCGGCGCCGTCTTTTTCTAAGCAGTATCACTCATGAACACCGCGCCGCCCTTCACACGAATTTAACACGCTCCAGCCCAGCAGCTTGCGGATGTGAATCATGATTTCCTCCCTAACGCGGCGAAGGGTAGCAAACTCGGGAGGCAGAAAAAAGGCCAGCCGCTCTCTCAGGACGGCTGGCCTGGACTTTCCATTCTCAGAGGGGACTCACCCTACGCCGATTGTGATTCCCACCTCTATGCTCTGGCTAACGCAAGAAAATCAAACAAAATCAGTGAGCAGGCTCCGAATCCGGACGCCGGATCGGTCGCCGGCCCCACTCTTCCACAGTCGCCACCCCGCGCCGCACCGCCAGGATCCACGCATTCTGGCTGGCCGCCACACGTCCGACTCCCGCTTCCCAACCCTTTTGGACGAGGTAGAGGGCCGCCAAGCACAGGCCAATGGCAACAAAGCCCAAGGCGAACAAGGCGAAGGCCGCCAGCAGCTCGCGGACAAAGTAAAACTGAAGCGCAACGATACCCCCCAGAAACCACCAGATCCACTTGCGAAAGCTATCTTTGGCGTTCACGGATTTTGGATTCCCCCCTATGCGGCCAGCTCGTGGCGACGGCTGGATTCCTTGCTCTTCCGATTAGATGCCTCTCACCTGACCTTTGGGACAAAGCATCAAACCTGTCCTATTAGACAGGGGAGGAGGGAAGAAATCCATAGTACGAAGGTCACAAAATGGCAGGCAAACTGGGCTTCTAGTACGCCCATGTCATAAATGGAACATCATCTTTCTTATTGCAAATATAAGACTTGTTGGAATAGTGCCAAAAGGGGAAGTATGCGCCTTTTATTCGCGGTACTACCCTGTGGAAAACCTGTCCTTCCGTACAGGTTTTTGCGCGACGCTTCCCGAGCGCCTTTTTGTAGGTCAACCTGTCTCTCAGAACAGTCTTATGTCAGAGGAATTTTGGACAAAGTGAGTCTAATTGTTTTTGAAAGCATAACCCACGTCGAAGGGCAGCTTACCCTCGACCCGCAGCACCTTCACCGCGCTATTGATGGCATACACGTCCACCAGCCCTACCGCCCCTGGAGTGGCTTCCACCGTCCGAAAGAGGGCCTCGTCGGTTTCCACAATCCGAATCACCGGCCGGGACTCATTGAGCTTAGCCACCAACGGCTTCACCTCCGAAGCAGTGACACCGAAGAGCTTCTGAATGGGGCCGCGCATCTCCGGGGATTCTGGATCGTGTATCACCAGTGTGAAGTTCCTGCCATCGGGCCAGTTCTTCTGCGCGCCCTTGCAGAGCCTGGCCAGTTCCGCCATCGAGACTCCCTGCAGCTTGTTCCCCGACGCGGTCACCAGCGCCCAAGTCTTGACCGCAGATAGCAAGGGCAAAGCAGAAAGCAAGAGCAGCCCTGCAAGTCCGAAGACTCGAAGTTTCCGAAGTGAAGAAGCGTCTTTCATGAGCGCCAACGACCTTTCAGGCTGGATACCACCAGTTTCGCGGTTGGCACTATGGGCGCACAAGTGCGTCTTCGGCAACATGTGCCCAACCTGACGACGTGCTCACGACATTAGCGACGGGTGCGCCCCAGCTTGGCAACTGCGCACACCTGTTCTTCGGTCCAGTATCGAGCGAGCCACCCAGAACGCTAACTTCAACAGGTGCACCACAAAAAACTGGAACCTCACTCAGGAGTGGAAAGGCCATGAATCGTCTTCTGACTCACCCAAGTGCGCTGGTGCCGTTTCAACTGAATAGACCAAACGCGCGAGCGGCTGACTCCCACGTGATGGCCTGCACCCAGCTTGGCGATAAATTCCTGAAACAAATTGGAACGGTACTGGTCTTGGCCAGTATGCTTGCCGTGACGGCTTGGGCGCAGCAATCCACCCACATCGAAGAAGCTAAAGCGGGCCCGGCGAAGCCTGCCGTCAAGGCGACGCCGGCCTCGCAGAAACTGTTCGGCACCCTGAGCATCGCCAGCAAATCCGTGGAAGCGCGCAAAAACCTGGAGATGGCCCTGGACCAATACGAAAACGCGGGATTCGACGAGGCCATCATGCACGCCCAGATGGCCACGGAAAAAGATCCGAACTTCGCGCTGGCTTACGCCGTGTGGTCCTTTGTGGCACGCCGCACCGTGCCGGCTCCTGAAGCTCTGCGGAAAGCCAAGGCCTTGAAAACAAAATGTGCCGGCGACGAGTGCCTGCTGGTGCAATTCCTGACCGGCGCTCAGGAAGCAAATGTCATCCCGGCCATCGCCGCGATGAACGACCTGCTGGCGCGGCACCCGAAAGACAAGCACGTCCTTTATCTGGCGGGCGAGTGGCTGTTCTTCCAGCAGGATTTCGAGCGTGCCGCAAAGCTGTGGTCCGCTTCGCTCGATGTGGACCCGAATTTCCCGCCTGCCCTCAACATGCTGGGCTACTCCTACGTGGAGGCCCTCGAACCCGATCCGCAGAAGGCGGTCGGATACCTGAGAAGGTATGCGGACGTGCTCCCCGATCAGCCAAATCCCCAGGATTCCTTGGGCGAAGTGCTGCGCATGGCGGGCGACGATTCCGGATCGCTGGCCCATTATGCGGAAGCACTGCGCATTGCGCCCACTTACGTCACTTCGCAATACGGCCGCGGCGACACCTACACGATGATGGGTGATTACGGGTTGGCCCGCGTGGAGTATGAAAAAGCCCTGAAGATCGCGAACAATCCTGAGGACAAATTGCACATCGAGTTTCAGTCCGCCCTCGTGCACTTCTGGGAAGGAGACTCCGGGACAGGCCGCCAGGAGCTCGCCGCGCTATCCATTAAATCGGCCGCAGAGAAGAACGCCGCCGAACAGTTCGAGATTGACTACGCCCGAGCCCTGCTCGCGCCCGATGCGGAAAGCGAACTCCAGATTCTGCTGGCCCTGGAAAACTTGTTCGCGGCATCGGCGCCAGGCATGACCGAAGCGCAGCGTAACGCCGCTCTCGCCAGCGTCTTGCGCGAGGAAGTGCGCGTCCATGCCGCCAGCAACGATGCGAAAGCAGCGCAGTGCGACCTTGACAAACTCGCAAAGCTGGCCGGCGATTCGCGGGACCTGCTGGTGGAAAGTTACACCGAATCGGGCCGGGGTTTCTTGTCCGCGGCTGAGGGTGACTTCGCAAAAGCGGCCGAGCAACTCGCCGCGGACCTGCACGCGCCACTCACCGTTCGCCAGTTGGTTCTTGTCGAGAGGAAATTGGGAGACACGCAAGCCGCGGAGAAAGCACTGCTGCGCCTGAAATACCTGCGAACCCCGACCGCGGAATGGTATGTGGCCACGCAGACCAATCGCATCAACGCGGAAGGCGTGAAGCCCTGATACGGTTTTCCCCCGAACAAACAATCGCGCTGCAGCGGCTCCCCCCAGCCACGGCAGCGCGATTTGTTTTTCTCCAATAGTGCTTACGCTTTTTTCAGCAAGCGCGAGATCCATACCAGGAGCACCGCGCCGATGAAAGCCACGATGATCGAGCCGATCCATCCGCGGCCCGGCCAAATCCCCAGCAGCCCGAATACCCACCCGCCGACAATTCCCCCGAGAATGCCGAGGATAATGTCGACGAGCACGCCGTAACCTCCGCCTTTCATGACCTGCCCTGCCAGCCAACCTGCGATGAGGCCCACAATGATCCAAGCGAGAATTCCCATAGGCACGACCTCCTTGGCTCCGAGAGGGAGCAGAGTAATAGGTGGGCAAACCGGCTATAGTTTGGCCTTACCCCAGGTGACGCGCAAGCCCGTCGAGAGCAGGATGTCGTTGCCCTTCAGTCCCGGCGGCGGATAGCTGATGTAGTGGTCGTTGAAAGTGAATTGCCAGCTCAGCCAGTTCTTCAACTGGGTGGCCACCGTAGAATCGAATTGGAAACGGTAGTCACCGGTATGCGACAGGTTCGGATAGAAACTCAGGCGTTCCGTCAAGGCCGTCCTCTTGGAAAGCTTGGAATCAAATTCCTCGCCGAGTATCGCTTCCGCGCTGTTCTGCACCGAGGCCGGAATCGTAGTGAGGGCCGGTGGCGGGGTGGGATTCGCCAGGGTGTACGTTCCGAAGGAGTCGCGGTCGTAGGTGATACCGCCAAACAGGTCAAACGTTGCGCGCGCCGTCTTGATCGCGTGGTAGCCAAAACCGCCACCAAAAACGTTGCGCAGATCCAGGTGCTGCAGGGCGTTGGTTTCAAAATCAGCAGTTGCAAACCCGAAAAACGCCGGGCGGAAGTTGTAGTCGCCGCGGATCCCGGCGGCCAGGGCATTCGCCGTTGTGCGGCTTGGGGGAGTCGAATCGTCGTTTCCGTAGATGTAGGTGGAGTAGAGCGTGATCTTATCGCGCGGCGTGGCGCGGACCGCTTTTGCCGATAGGGTGAACGTCTCCGTCGAGGAATTGCCTTGCGTGAGCGCGAGTCCCGTGTCGAAGAGCCCTCCCCAGAAATAAGTGAATTTAGGGTGGGCCATCCTCTCGGCCTGGGCGTCGAACGCCTTTTGCTCCGCGTCATTCCGCACGGCCACAATGACGTCCTTCGATGCGTTTGCGCCACCGGCCGGAGTTGCCGCGCCTGCCACCAGGAACTTGCCATCCTGAGTGGTCACTTTTCCGACCAGCCGACTGCCATCCTTCAGCGTGAGATTCAAATTCTGCGCCGATTCGATCGCTGTGATGGCGTCCCATTGGATGGTGACGTCCCCCGCGAACTCGGTTTTCAGCAACAGACTTTTCCCGTCGCCGGAGACGATCGTGCCCGTCAGGCGGTCGCCATTTTTCAGGGTGACCCGATCGGCGGCGGCCACCGTAGCGCTTACCATGAACAACAATACGCACAAAAAACTGCGACGCATTTGCATCCTCCTCGAGAAACTTCAAAATGTATTCACCTTGGGCTGGACTTCACACGGGCGGAAGTGAAGCGACCCTGTAGCAATAAATCTGGAAAAAGGGAGGTAAAATTGTAATGTTTTCCGCGCGCAGCCGCAAATTCTCTTCTGCATCTTCGACTCGCCTCGCGCAATTCACTTTCATTCCTTTATACTGGTGGCGTCCTTTTGGAGGGGAATCAGGGGTTGCGTCCAAATTGCCCCACGATTTCGGTGGAGCTGTCCTTCCCTTCTCCAATCGACCGTGCGAGTTGCGCTGTGTTCGTTCGCAAAGCGCCCAAAAAGACAAATCATCCGGGGGGACTTGTGAAAAGGCTGCCTTGGCTGGGTGTTTCTCAGGCAATCCTCATCTTGGCTCTGGTCATTGGGGGGTGTGCCCGGCAGGAGTCCTCTCAGAAGGCTGCGCAAACGCCGGCAGGCAACGCTCGCCCAGCCATCGTCTTCATGACGGACTTCGGCACGGCCAACGATGCCGTGGCCATCTGCAAGGCGGTCATGCTGGGCATCGCTCCGGACGCGCGCATCCTGGACATCACTCACCAAGTCACCCCATTTTCGATTGAGGAAGGCGCTCGCTTCCTCGCCGGCGCTTCGCCGTACTATCCCGCGGGCACGGTCTTCGTCGTGGTCATTGACCCGGGCGTGGGCACTTCGCGCAAGGCTGTGGTCGTCAGGACGAAGAAGGGCCAATATTTCGTGCTGCCGGACAATGGCTTGATCTCCCCGGTGATTGAACGTGACGGCTTGGACTCCGCGCGCGAAATCACCAATACTGGCTGGATGATCGGCCAGGCCGTTTCCTCGACTTTTCATGGCCGCGACATCTTCTCGCCCGTCGGCGCGCATCTCGCGGCAGGCTGGGACTTCACTTTGGTAGGCCCGGAGGTGCAACAACTTGTGCGCCTCACTCCGAAAGTTTCGACGACGACCGACCAGGGCATCGAAGGTGACATCATCGGCCTGGATGACCCTTTCGGCTCGCTCATCAGCGATATTTCAGGCGACGAATTCAAGAAGCTCGGCTACAACCTCGGCGACAAAATCATGATCCAGTTGAACAAGAAGCCACTCGTCCTGCCTTACGTCAAAACCTTTATGGACGTACCCGTGGGTGAGCCACTCCTCTACGTGGATTCCCGCGGGCGCATGGCGCTGGCATTGAATGAGCGCAATTTTTCGGTGGCGTACAAGATCACGCCGCCCGCGCCGCTGTTCATTCCTAAGAAGGGGGCGCCGATCAAGGGCAAGTGATGCCAACAGGGCGCGCCTTTTTCTTGGCGATTTGCTTTTTTGCGGAAGGCGGCTGACAATCGGGAAGAATCCGCCAAGAGAGGTTTACCATGCCCGAAGCCGTCATCGTTTCTTCTGTGCGCACGCCCGTGGGGCGCGGCTACAAAGGATCGCTGCGCACCACCCGCCCCGACGACCTCGCCGCTATCGTCATTAAGGAAGCGCTCGCGCGCGTGCCGGGGCTCGATCCCAAGGAAATTGACGATGTGATTCTGGGCTGTGCCATGCCCGAAGGGGAACAAGGCATGAACGTGGCGCGCATCGCGGCGTTGCGCGCGGGATTGCCAGTAGAAACGTCCGCTATGACCGTGAACCGCTTTTGTTCCAGCGGTCTGCAAGCTATCGCTCTTGCCGCGGAGCGCATCCGCAGCGGCGCGGCCCAGGTCATCGTTGCTGGCGGCACGGAATCCATGTCGCTTGTGCCCATGGGCGGCAACAAGATTTCGCCGAATCCCTGGCTCGTGGATCATTATCCGGACACCTACATCAACATGGGCCTCGGCACGGAACATATCGCGCGGAAATTCGGCATCTCCCGCGAACAAGCGGATCAGTTCGCTTTGGACTCGCACAAAAAGGCTGTCGCGGCGCTGGCCGCGGAAAAATTCAAGGATGAGACCGTACCCGTCGAGGTGAAGATCACTTCGCTGCCGAACGGCAATGGCACGAAGCCAAAAGGGCCGGCCAAGCCAGCGACGCAATCGTTCGTTTTCGATAAGGACGAACTCCCGCGCGCGGACACTTCGCTGGAAGTGCTGGCGGGATTGAAGCCTGCCTTTCACGCGAAGGGCACGGTGACCGCGGGCAACAGCTCGCCCATGAGTGATGGAGCGGCCGCGGTTGTAGTCATGTCCGATACCAGGGCCGCGCAGCTCGGCTTGAAACCGCAGGCGCGCTTTGTTGCGTTCGCCACGGCTGGTTGCCCACCGGAAGAATTCGGCATTGGCCCCGTTTACGCAATTCCCAAGGCGTTGAATCTGGCGGGACTATCTCTCAACGATATCGCGGCACTCGAATTGAACGAAGCGTTCGCGGCGCAGGCGCTGGCTGTCATTCAACAAGCCAATCTCGATCCCGCGCGCGTGAATCCCAACGGCGGCGCAATCGCACTGGGCCACCCGCTTGGTTGCACCGGCGCGAAACTTACCGCTTCCCTGATCCGTGAGTTGCAACGCCGCAATGCCCGCTACGGCATGGTGACGATGTGCATCGGCGGCGGCATGGGCGCGGCCGGGATTTTCGAGCGCCTGTAACCCCCTTGAAAGATCGCTCCGACAGATGCGTCCTTCGCATCTTGGTCTCGTGTGAAAAGTCTGCGGCACTCCATTTCCACTACATGCATTTACCGGACAAATGTCTTTCATGGGCGTTCCGCAGCGAAGACGGCGAAGCGATGCGCTGCAGCGGCACGGACGCGATCATACTTCGTGGCATCGGTGCGACAGAGCCACGCGGCTACTCGCCAAGTCGGAGGGAAATGGATGGGACTTTCCTCCATCGAAATATATACTTCCCGAGTCAGGCCTACGTTCAAAGTACTAATCGGCACAAGGAAAAGGCGCGATGATGATGGCCATGACCTGGCTACTCGGTTTGTCAGTTCTAATCACTATAGCCGCCGTCTTGTTGCTCCTTCGCAATCCGAAAGTCGGTGAACTCTTTCACGTGCATGTGAAAGATCGGCCGAGGCGCCGGCTTCTTCTGGCGGCTATCGGATTCTTCGTGACGTTTGCGGTGGCGCGCGCGATGGCGTACGCCGCCTACCGCAGTGTCGCCCCTTTTCAGTATGTCTATATTAACGGCACGCATATCCATCATCTGGTCTGGGGGATCCTGCTGCTGCTGACGGTGGGGTTTTGCTGGTTGATTGAAGTGGGTACGGGAGCCAGGTCGTCGTCTCTGTTTGCGAGCCGCTTGATGTCCTTGCTCTACGGTGTGGGCGCCGCTCTCACCCTGGACGAGTTCGCCATGTGGCTAAACGTCCAGGAGGGTGTCTATTGGACGCGGCGGGACTTTATTAGCCTCGACGCCGTGATCCTTTTCGGAGCCATCCTGCTCATTGGTACTTGGGGACGTGATTTCCTTAAAGCCCTTGGCCTTGAACTTTGGCACTCGCGCCGCAAGCGCCGGCATGGCCGATAGCCGGTGCGCTGCGGTCGCTCTCGGCCATCTGCTCGGTTGCACCGGCCCGAAACTCACCGCATCCCTTATCCGCGAATTGCAACACCGCAATGCCCGCTACGGCATGGTGACGATGTGCATCGGCGGCGGCATGGGCGCGGCCGGCATATTCGAGCGTCTATAACGTTCTTCAAAGGCAGATCTGGCAGTTGCATCCTCCCTATCTTCGTTTGTTGTGAAAAGTCTGCAGCACTCCGCTTCTACTACTTGTGGCATTCAGGGTGGTAGGTCAGTCTCCGATTAAGCGACCACAAGGCTACCAACTACTCGGGAATCAGCCAATCCGCCGACGGGTTTAGACTCTGGCGTGTGAAAGGCGCGACATGGCCGTGGAGCCGCTTCCGCCCCGGATGAAAACCGGGCCGGTTCAGGCCGAGCTCGGAGTGTCAACTTGCGAGCGGATACTAATCATCGTCGGGGTCGGTGGGCGGACTTTTGTCATTGATGAAGTGGGCAGCATCGAGGGTTGCGGGAATTTTCTGGAAGGTGATGGGCGTCTGGGTGAGGTTGAAACAGTCGGAAAGGTTGTCGGCCGTAGTGTCGGCGTAGCGGAGCGAAGGCAGGTTGAAAGTGGTCTCGATGAATTTTAGGATGCTACCGAAGTCGTGCGTGATGTGAGAAATGTAAGCGGCTTTGGCGTAGGGTGAAACAACGACAAGGGGAACGCGGAAGCCATAGACGTATCCCGATCCCCAGCTGACGCCGTCGTTGATGACCTTGGGCGCGACATGATCGTACCAGCCTCCCCAATCGTCCCAAGTAATGATGATGGCGGTGTTTGCCCAATACTGGCTATTGCCGATTTCGTTGACAATGGCGGCTACCCAGGAGGGTCCGCTGCCGTTGTTGCTCTCGGCGTGATCGGACTGGGCGCCGTCGGGAATGACCCAGCTCACTTGCGCAAGTTGGCTGTTGGCGATGTCCTGCAAGACTTGCGATTGCGGGATGATCACATTGTTGGTCCAATCCGGGCCGGTGCAGGTGAGCGTGCCGTTGATGGTCAGTTGCTGGCAGATGTGCTCAATGGCGTCGGGCGCGGTCCAGATGGAACCGGCGGACGGGGCGTAGTAGCGCCAGGACACGCCCTTGGCATCCAGGAGGTCGGTCAAGGTTGGGTGTTCGAAGCAGGGATACTGCGAGGATGACTCATCGCCCAACGGGTTGATTAACTCCACCGTCGTCCCGGCCGTGGCGATGCAGCCCGCAATGCTTCCACCGCTCATGTTCTCGGAGGCGAAAAGATCGCTGGTGGCGGTGGGCGCCGAAGTGCCGGAAAGAATGAACTGGTGCGCGGGAAAGCTGGGGCCCTGGTTGGTTTGAAACATGCGATCGCCGAAGGTGTATTGCTCGGCCAAAGCGAAGTACGGCTGAACGTCGGATGGATTGACGTACATGAATTGCGGGTTGAGGTGCGCATTGGGAGGACAATTGGCGGCTGGACTGCATGGGATCAGGTCCGCCCCGTCCATTTTGCCGCCGTCATACATGGAAACGAAGGCGGAATGGGCGTGGCTCAGGTCGTAATTTTGAGGGTTGGCGCCGGCCGTGCCCAGGTCGATGGGGCTCAGCGTGATGGTCTGGCCCACCGAGTTCACGCCGCTCTGCACAATGTCCGCGCCGTTTTTGATCAGCACGGGATCCTGGAAAAGATTGTCAGGGGTGCGGTTCTCCTGAAAGATAACGACAATGTGCTGGATCACGGCCGCCGTTGTCAGGCTCAGCGCCTGAGAGCCGTTGCTGGGAGCCAAACTCTTCGCGTCGCTTCCGGCGACGGTGATGGTGTAGTTGCCACCGGGCGTGCTGCTCGAAGTAGAGACTGTCAGCGTGGAAGTACCTGGAGTGGCACCGGTGATCATCACCGGAGACGTGCTGAAGGAGCAACTGGGAGCCGGGGTGCCGCCACTGATCATGCTGCACGAAAGGCTGACGCTGCCCGTATAACCATTTGCCGGAGTCACCGTGATGGTGGAAGTGGATGGGTTTCCGGCAGTGACGGAACCTGGGTTCAACGCGGCGGCAGTCAGCGTGTAGCTCGGCGCTGGGCCAACCGGGGTTGACGGCGCGCCACCGCCGCAAGCGCCAAGATTGAGCAGAAGCGCACTCAGGACGAGAACTGCGCCGCAGACAAACAGGGAACGACAGCAAGTCATGGGAGAATCTCCTTGTCACTGCCGGATGGTGTTCTACCCAATAGCAACCCGGCTGGGGATGTTTCGACTCGGGGGAAAACACACGTTTTTTGGGTCCGCACTCGACAAATCGGATAATCGGAAACTTGCCCGCCAGCGTCTTCCGGGTGCTATTGCGCAAATATGCTCCTCAGGCGTAGAATCCTGGAACTGTTTTTTCAAACGGACGTTTGAATTGTACCTACGGCTTTCCGCCGGCAAGGAGCAGCACCATGGCGAGCTCGGTTCTTTCCAAACCCGCAGCAAGGGGCGGCAGTTTTCTGCTGGAAACCCCTGCCCCGCAGGATGTATTCACGCCGGCGGATCTCACCGATGACCAGAAGCTGATCGGGCAGACCGCCGAAGAGTTCGTCATCAAGGAAGTATTCCCGCAAATCAAGGACCTGGAAGCCAAGAAGCCGGGTCTTATGGCGGAACTCACCCGCAAAGCCGCGGAACTCGGTTTGATGAGCGGCGGCACGCCCGAAGAATATGGCGGCGCGGGCCTGGACAAAGTTGCCAGCACGGTCCTGACCGAAAAGATTTCCATTTACGGCGGGTTCGCCACCACGCACGGCGCTCATGCGGGCATCGGCACCCTGCCCATCGTGTATTTCGGCACTGAAGCGCAAAAGAAGAAGTACCTCCCGAAACTAGCCAGCGGCGAATACATCGGCGCCTATTGTCTCTCCGAGCCGCAAGCCGGCAGCGACGCGCAGAATTTGCTGACGCGCGCCGAACTCAGCGCCGATGGCAGCCATTACATCCTGAACGGCCAAAAAATGTGGATCACCAACGGCGGCTTTGCCGACCTCTTCATCGTGTTTGCGAAAGTGGATGGAGAAAAACTCACCGCCTTCATCGTGGAAAAGAATTTCCCCGGCTGCAAGCCCGGCAATGAAGAGCACAAGATGGGTATCCACGGCAGCTCCACCACTCCGGTGTTCCTGGAAAACTGCAAAGTGCCGAAGGAAAACCTGCTCCACGAAGTGGGCCGCGGCCATATTGTCGCCTTCAACGTGCTCAATGCCGGACGTTTCACTCTCGGGGCCTCCTGCGTTGGCGGCGCCAAGTATGTGATCATGACGGCCTCGAAATACACGAAAGAGCGCAAGGCTTTCGGCAAGCAGATCGGCGAATTCGGCTTGATGAAAGAAAAACTCGCCGAAATGGCCGTGTGGATTTTTGCCGTCGATTCCATGATTTACCGCACGGCCGGCAACATCGAAGCCGCCATGAGCGCCGCTTCCGGCAGCGGCGACAAGGCCCAGAACACCATGAAGGTGCTCGAGGAGTACGCCATCGAAAGCTCCATCGCCAAGGTCTATGGCAGCGAAATGCTCGATTTCGTGGTGGACGAGGCGGTGCAGATTTTCGGCGGCTATGGTTTCCACGAGGATTATTCCGTCTGCCGCGCCTACCGCGATTCGCGCATCAACCGCATCTTTGAAGGCACCAACGAAATCAATCGCATGCTCATCATCCAGATGCTGATGAAGCGCGCCATGGGCGGCCATTTGCCCCTGATTCCCGCGGCCATGAAGCTCGCCGATGAAATCCTCGCCGGCCCCTCGTTTGAAGAAACGCCGGAAGGCGTGCTTGCGGAAGAAGCGCGCGTCATAGCCAACGCCAAGAAAATGTTTCTGCAGGCGGCGGGCGGCGCGGTCCAGAAGTTCCGCGAAAAGCTTGCGGACGAGCAGGAACTGATCGGCGCCCTTGCCAACATGGTCATGGAGATTTATGCGATGGAGTCCTGCCTCCTGCGCGCGCAGAAGGCTGCCGCCACCAAGGGCGAGGCTGCCAGTTCCGGGATGATCGATGCCGCGCGCGTTTTTATCGCGGACGCCGCCGAACGCGTGGATCACGAAGCCAAGCGTGCCATTGCCGCCGTTCACGAAGGCGACATGCTCATCACCCAGTTGGCCGTCCTCAAGCGCTTCGGCAAGCGCCCCGCCGTGGATACCATCGCGCTTCGCCGCCGCGTCGCCGCCGCCGTCCAGGCCCAGGACCGCTACCCCTTCGAGGGCCGCTGAACCTCAGCCGCATTGAAGGGAATTAATCCTGTGCAACCCGGAAGAGGTGCGCTCCATCATGGTTTCGGTTCGGTCTCGATGGGTTCTTTCGGTTTGTTGATCGTGCTCAGTGTCTCTACATTGAATCGTTTGTAGTCGGAATACCGGTTCATCACATTCACCTTGATGCCCTTCACCAGCAGCACCCGCACCCCGACGTGCGCCTCCACATAAGTCGGCAGCCACACTTCGTTGTTCACGTAAGCCTGCTCGAACACAAAACTCGTTCCCTTCTGCAGATTGATCAGCAGCCCTCCGCCAATTTTCACGTCGCCCACAAAATAAGCCTCCAACCGCGCTACGTCGTGCGCCTTTTCGTCCACCCAGACGACACCGGCGAGCTCCTTCACCACTCGCTCTTCCATGTTTTTGGGCTTGTACTCCGGGTTCGGCTCAAAATCGAACACCAGGACGTCCTGGCCGCGGAAGCGCTCCCGGCGCGGGTTCACGAACTGGGAGACACGCAAGAACACCTCGATGCCTGGATCTTCGTTTTCCTTTGTCTCTTTGCCTTCTTCCTTGGCCTTCTCTTCCTTGGCTTCCTTCTTTTTCTCGTTCTTTTGAATCTCTTCAATGCGCTTCTGCGTCTTTTCGTTTTCCTTCTTCTGCTCTTCGTCGCTCAGCGGTTTTCCGTCTTTCTTCACCAGCGTCGAGATTTCGTCGCCATTCAGGTAAAAAAAGGTGTACTCCTTCGCTTCAGTTTTCGTCACCTTTCCGGTTTTGTCGAATTCCGTCTCTTCCTCGATATTCGTTCCCGCGTAGTTCTCCTTGATTTTGTCAATTTGCTTCTGATTCGCATCAATCTCCTCGAATAGCTTTTTGAGGTCCGGGAGCTGCACCTGGGACTTTTTCGGGAAATCGAAGACGCGCTCGCCCACGGTTTCGTTCACCGCTGCCCGCGTGACGCTCACGGCGAATGCATCGTTTCCCCGGTGCAGTTCTATCTTGTACGGCAACTTCACCCCATCCACATTCCGGTAATCCTCATAAAAGATGTCCCGCGGGATCCCCCCGATGGTGGCCTTCTCTTCCACAATTAAGTGGCTCTGCGGATCGAAGTAGACTTCCCACTGCACTCCCGTGGGATAAGTCAGCTCCACCTGCAGCGCATCCCGGCCGCGGACCTGCGCATGCCCCTTGAACGCCGCGCCGATCTTCCGTTTCGCCAGCGCCTGCAGCCGCGCGTTGTAATATTGAGCCGCCGCTTCCATTTCCAACGCCTGCGGCCCCAAAAGAGTGGCGATCTCGCCAGCCTCGGCCTGGTGCCAGGCGGACTTGCCGTTGTAGGACTCAATGAGCGTTTTGCCTTCACTTTGAATCTCGGTGTAATAGCGGTTGGGCTGTTTCGCCCGGAAAGAGTACGTCCCGGGTTTCGCTTCTGACCCGTTGCTGAATTCTCCATCTATGGAAACCGTCTGAATCCGCGAAATGGATTTATTCCCGCCGGCCGCTTTCAAGTATTGCTCGATGATTTTGTTGGCATCCTGCGCGAGGCCGACTCCGGCCCCGGCGAGGCAAAGAGTGAGTGTGAACACAACATGAGCGAACCGGCGCATAGTGTCCCTAGTAGATACGCAGCTTCCCACAAAAAGTTGCTCGGGACTTATGACGCATCTTGGGCTGCGCCGGCAACATAGTCCAAGGGGCAGGTGAGTTATGACTGGCCGCGACTCTTAGTTGGTCGCTGGCGGCCGATTCAGGTATTTTTCGTATAAATCCTTTTGCTTGTTATCCGTAGACGTGAGCTGCCCCTTGATGAAGAGATAGCGCACCTCGGTGGTCAGCTCCAGCGGGTCGCCGTTGGTCACAATCAGGTTAGCGATCTTACCCGTTTCCAGCGTCCCCAACTCGCCATCCAACCCCAGGATTTCCGCGGGGTAAAGTGTAACCGCCTTCAACGCATCCTCGTACGCCAGGCCATGGGCAACCGCGTTGGCGGCCTGCTGCCCCAAGCGTCTCGCAAAGCTATTGTCGAAGCTGCCGAACGCAATCTTCACGCCTGCGGCCAAGAGTTCCGCGGGTTGCGTCATCAGCCGGTCGTAGGCATCGTCATCTTCCATCGGATATTCCAGCGTCGGCCGCAGGATCACCGGCACACTCTTCGAGCGTAGCAGGTCCTTCACCTTCCAGGCTTCGGAGCCGCCGGTCAGAATCATCTTCAGATTCTGTTTCTGGCAAAACTCCACGGCGTTGCGGATGTCCCGCGCCTTGTCCGCGAAAACCAGCACGGGCATGTCACCGCGCACCACTGGAATCATCGCTTCCAGCTTGACGTCGCGATCGTAGACCGCCCCGCTGGTTGCCGCGACCTGCGCGTAATGCCGCGATTCCTCGATCCAGTTCGCTAGCTGGTCCACGGCCTTGTCGTAGTCCTTCTTTGCGTCGCTGTAAGGCTTTTCCTTCATGGAAAACGTGGAAAAATCGAACGATTGCGTTTCAATTCCCGGCCAATCCATGACCATCGCCGCATTCTTGCGGATCAACATTTCCGCGACAGTCCAGCCCGCCAGGTGGATGGCCGACGCTTGCCCGCCAATCAGGTTGGTGGCTCTGACGGAATCAAATCCGCCGCTTGCTGGAACCGCGAGCACCTCTGTAATGCCCGCCGCCCGCGTCACCGGGATGTGCGCGCTGGACGGTAGCACCGCCGTCGCGGCAACCAAATCCGGATTGATGGAGCCCATTTCCGTGGTGTCCACCGTTGCGCGCACGGCACTGATCTCGCTCAAGCCCATCTGGGTGACCGGATCGAACAGCCCCGGGTACACTTGCAGGCCCTTCGCATCAATCACTTTCGCCCCGGCGGGAATGCTTACGTTTGCACCCACAGCCGCGATTTTCCCTTCGTGAATGACCACCGTACCGCCTTCGATGGGCGCTCCCGCTAACGTGAAAATCTTCGCGTGCGTAATTACCGTGTCCGTTGCCGGGACAGTTTGGCCAAATGCCATCCCCGCCACGCACAAGCAGCCCGCAAAAAGAATCGGTACGCGCATCTTCATCCGGCTCGTTTTCATCGCGCACCTCCCTCATCACGATGCTCTTGCGGAGGTTTGGCCTTTTCTTCCGGCTTCTTTTCCTGCGGCTTTTTCTCTTCGGCTTTCTTTTCCTCCGCTTTTTTCTCCGCGCTCTTCCTGGCCTTCTCCAAAAGCTCCTTCTTCTCCTGCTCCAGCGCCGCGCGCCCGGCCAGATCTTTTTCGCGGTCAAAGTAAACGCGCCCGTCAATCAGCATTTTCTGCACCACCGCGTAGGCGCTCAAAGGATCGCGGTTGTAAATCACCAGGTCCGCGTCCTTGCCCACCTCGATGGACCCCACGCGTTTCTCGATGCCCAACTGGATCGCGGGATTCAGCGTCACCAACTTCAACGCCTCGTCGTGCGTCAAGCCGCCGTAGCGCATGGACTTCGCCGCTTCCTGGTTCAGGTGCATCGCTTCCCCCGCGTCATCCGAATTCACGGAAACCACCACGCCACGCCGCGTCATCATCGCGGCATTGTAGGGTATCGCGTCATACGTCTCCACCTTGTAAGCCCACCAATCCGAGAATGTCGAGGCTCCTGTCCCGGCCGCGGCGATTTCATCCGCCACCTTGTACCCCTCCAGGACGTGCTGCAGCGTCTGCACGCGGAACCCGAACTCCTTCGCCACGCGCAGGAGCATCAGGATTTCGTCTTCGCGGTAGCAGTGCGCGTGGACGTAACGCTTCCCTTCCAGCACTTCCACCAACGGGTCCAGTTTCAAATCGCGCCGCGGCGGAATCAGATTCCTCTCACCCGCCGCTGCGCGCTTGTTGTAGTCATCCCAGCTTTTCTTGTAATCGCGCGCTTCGGTGAACGCCCCGCGGATGGTCTCTTCCACACCCATGCGCGTGGCTGGGTATCGGTCCGGCATACCGGAAACGCGGGAATTCGAGTGCTTCGGATTTTCACCTAGGGCAAACTTAATTCCCGGAGGCGCGCCTTCAAACGGGAGCTTTGCCGCTGGCTGTCCCCAGCGAAGTTTGATCACAATCGTCTGCCCGCCGATGGGATTCGCCGAACCGTGCAGAATATTCGCCGCTGTCACGCCGCCCGCCAGGTCGCGGTAAATCGCGGGATCATCCGGATTCAGAACGTCGGCAATGTTCACCATCGAGGAGACCGACACGCTTCCTTCGTTCACATCGCCGTCGATGGCAATGTGCGAATGACAATCGATGATGCCGGGCATGACAAATTGCCCGCTGGCATCGATCACTTGCGCGTCCGCCGGCGCCTTTATGCCGCTGCCCACGGCCGCGATTTTTCCATCCTTAATAAGGATGTCGCCCTTTTCGAGCGTCCCGCGCGTCACGGTGAGAATGGTGGCATTGCGAATCAGCAGCGCCGGCGCTGAATTCGCCGCCGCGCTGGCCTTGGCCTCTTTCTCGCGGGCCACTCCGCTCGCTCCAGAAAGCAAACCAAGCAGCGCCACAGCCGCGACTCCAAAACTCGCTCTGCGCCGGTTCATCGCGCATCTCCCGCCGCCGCGCCTGGTTTTGTGCCGGTGAACTCAAAGGTGTAACCCATCGTACTGATCGAACCTTTCATCGAATTGCCCTCAAACGTTCCCGTGAACTGCACATCCGTTGGATTCCCCTCAATCGGAAGATTGATCGTGAAGCTGAATTTCTCCTCGCTTATGTATCCGCTGAAAATGCTTCCCGTGCCCCGTTGCAGGCTGCTTACCGTCCCGGTCAACGTGCCATCTGTCTCCATCGACAGGTCCGCCGTCAACTCCTCTGCTCCATCCGGGGTGGAGGTGGACAATTTCCACTTTCCCGTCAAGTCGCCCTTGGGCGGCTCGCTGGGCCGCAGCGGTTCGCGCACTTCGAACTTCCGCCCGTCCACAAACACCATTTTCACTTTTGTTTTCTTCTCGAACAGGTCTCCGTCCGTCACCACCAGGTTTGCGATCTTGCCCTTCTCGATCGATCCCAGCACATCCGCCACGCCAAATATCTCCGCCGGCGATAGCGTCAGTGCGCGCAGGGCCGCGTCGGGACTCAATCCCGCATCGATCGACTTCTTGACAGCCGGCAAAATGTCATTGGCCGCCGTTATTCCCCCGGAATAGAATGCGAAATTTACCCCGGCTTTTTGCAGCGCCGCTGGCGACGAAGGCGCGCGGTCCCGGAACCTCAGCGTCCGCAATGACGGCACGTCCTCCGGATCGCCATCCTTCGCCGCTTCCGGCCATTTCAAATCCACCAGCACGGGCACCTTCTTTGCCGCAATCTCTGCCGCCACCTCGTAGCCCATCTGTCCGCCGTAAATCACGCTGTTGACTTTCCATTCCTCTCCGAGCACCAGCGCCCGCCGGATCTCCAGCGAACTATTCCCTGGAATCAGCACCACCGCGCGCTTCCGGAACGCATCGTTCAGCGCTTCCGTGCTCTGGTCGTACCTCGGGCGTTCCACGCCGCGCGGATTTTTTTCGTAGACCGCCTCCGCCTGGGTGCTCCAGCTCGCATCCAGCCAGACCTGCCGCACATATGCAATCGCGCCCATGAGCGACCCCGGGTAGCTCCGAAATCCTCCCGGCGCCTGCAAGGAAACCGGCACGGCCACCGGCGCCTTCACCACCAGATTCCCCGCTCGTTCGCCGGCCAAATTCAGGACCGCGGCCTGGCCCGGAAACATCCCGCTCTTGGGAGCAGAGACCGTGGTCGTGAATCCAGCGCTGCGCCAACTCTCGATCCGCGCGTCTCCCAAATTGATTTCATCCGCGGCATTGCGCCACGGCGTGGTCGCCGGCCGGTCCTCAGGCCCTTTTGAAATCGGAGGCTTGGCGTTGCCCTCGCCGCCTCCACCGCTCGCCGGCGCTGCTGCCGCCACGCCCACGTCCGTGAACGCATCCACGAGCCCCGGATACACCGTCAATCCCTTTCCTCCGATCACCCAAGCGTCCGCGGGGATGGTTACGTTCGTTCCCACGGCCGTGATTACTCCGCGCGACACTACCACCGTGGCATTCTCCAGTGGCGCGCCCGATACCGGCACAACTTTCGCACCGCGAATCGCGAAGCTCCGCGGCTCTCCGCCCTGGGCCGCCACCCGCCCGGAACCGACCAGACTCAGCCACAGTGCGGCAAACATAACGATTCCCGGGCGCTTGCGAACGCTTTTCAAACTCATACCTCACTCCTTGTATTTCGTGCGAAGGCCGCGATCGATTCCCATCCCGCGCAGACTTCTGAGGCTAGTGCCGTTCCAACTTGTTCCAGCAAATCCCAACGAGAATACTCTCTCCATGTTCGCGTCAGATGCTTGGACTGTCATTTGGCCCAAACAGTTGGAACGACACTAGTGGGAACTCGCCCCAAGGTCAAGCGTATCCGCGCAAAAAAATGGGACAGGCTTTGCAACCTGTCCCATTGGTATTTTTCTGGATGGAACCACACTACGGCTTCTTCTTCCCGCCTAACAGCCCGCCTAATTGGCTCGCCACGCCCGCCGTGTCCTTGCCGCCGGCAGCTCCCGCCAAACCAGCCAAGCTTCCCACCGATCCACCCGCGCAGGTGAGTTCCGATTTCATCAGGCTGGCCGTCGCGCCGCCAATGTCGGGCGTAAATTGCGGATTCGCGGTCGTGCCGTGAATTTGCAGCGGCACTTTAATTCCGCCGTTCTTGCAGCTCGCGCCGCCGCCCAGCAATTTCCCAGCGGTACCGCCAACTACACCGCCCGCCGATCCTCCCGCTGCGGCCAGCACGGAGCTGTTCACCGTCGCCACGAGTTTGAAGTCCATATTGTTCTTGGCATCCAGCGTACCGCCGCCCACCACCGTTCCCAGCGCCGGCACCACCAGATTGAAGTTTTCCGCGCGCAAACCCGTCGGAGCCATGTGCACGTCCGTCGTCATCTTCTCAATGTCCAGGTCCCTTCCGGATTTGATTCCTGCGAGGGACGCAACACCTGACAACTTCTGCCCGAGGTCGAAGCCCGAGAGCTTGCCGTTGAACAAGCCGATGTTGCCATCCGTCACCAACTTGTTCGTCGGCCCAGTGATGTGCAGGTTTGTGTTGAGCGTGCCCGCGGTCAGCTTGGATCCTTCGGGCAGGTTGATCGCCAGCGCCGGGAGAAATGCTTCCAGGTCCGTTGCCGGGAGTCCCTCACCCGTCAACTTCATGTCCACGGCAAATTCGTCGCCTTCCGACTTGTACGTGCCACCCAAATTCCATTTGGCCTTCCCAATATTTACCGTTGATGGGTTCAGCACGCCCGCGCCTTTGGCCATATCGTACTTCGTATCGAAATTCAGCCCCAATGGCACGCCTGACGGCTTCCCGCCGGCGATCAGCACTGCCGTCGACAGTTTCAGGTTGCCCTTTGTTGCCATTTGTCCGCCCTGGCTAACCAGGTTCGCGTTCATGTCCACCGTGCCGCCCAGGCCCAGGGAAGGATCGAGGAAACCCGTACTCGCCAGGTCCAGTGCGCTGATGGTCAGTTTCACGTCCTGGGGCGTAAACGCCGCGTCCTTCGCGTCTACCGGCCCCACTTTGCCATCAATTTTCATGGTGCCGCCGCCAGGGAGCCCCATCGAGAAGACCAGTGGAAACTGGGTCGTCATCGAAACGTTGCTGGCTGACAGGTTCAGGGGCGCGTACACGCTGCGCTTCTGCGAATTCGTGTTGCCAATGGTGATCTGACCGTTCGTCAGGTGGAGTTTCCCGATCGACAAAGACTCGGCCGCATTGCTGCTCGTTGCGGTGGGCTCCGTTTTCTTGGGCTCCGCGGGCGCATTTCCGCCGATGGACGAAAAATTCCATTTCCCGCTGGGGTCCTTCAGCAGCATCACTTGCGGCTTATCGATGATGATCTCGGTGACGTTCACCTGTTTGGAAAAGATCAACGGCAGCAATTCCACGCCGACCCTCACCGAACTTGCTGTCAGGAACGGCCCCGCATTGAACTTGGGATCGTCGCTGATGGAGAGGTTGTCAATCCCCACTGAGGCTCGAATAATCGACAAGCTCAGATTCCCCACCTCTACCTTCCGTCCCAACGTCACAGAGGCTTTCTCCTCGAGGGTGGGACGGAACTTGTTGACGGGGATCAAAAATGGCAGGACGAACAGAATTAGAATCAGCAGCACGACCGCAATCGCGATCCACGTTAACTTGCTGTTCATGGTTTCCTCCGGAATGGCAGGCGCGGGCGTTTGTTTCCATGCGTCTCGGGCCGCATGATACCACAGGGCTTTGGCGTTGCAGCGCCACTCCTTTTTTCTGGAAGTGGGTCGAAGAAAGTCAACATCTCTTACCGCTTTCTTAACCCTGCGATTTAGCCACAATCATATGCCGGAGGAATGAGGCCAATAGAACCACAAGAGCTTGGCGGATGTCCTCACCTGCAATAGGCCGCTTCTCTTCCGCTGCCTTTATCATGACTTGACGGACATAGGATTCGGCAAAAACCAATGACCATTCTGCGGGTATTAAGGCTTCTGAGTGATCCTGGAGGTATACACCGGACGATGCAGGGAGATTGTCTGCGAAGCGGACTCGCTGGGCAAGTTGCGGGCCCTGCAGGTCATCGGGCAAGGCAAATCCACTTTGCTCGAGGAGCTTTCCGGCCGCCGCCGCAAAACCCTCGGAGACAGTTTCCAAAAGTAAAATATCAGCCGCGTCACCGCTGACTTGCCGCCCCACCAAACGGTTCTGCGGATTCCTTGCCTGAGCGTATACGACGCTCGCGACACGAGCTAAATCACGATCAAGGTCATCCATGCGAGGCCAGCTGGGAGCCAAGCGCGCGTAGTAGCGGTATCTCGCCAGATAAGAAAGTTCCGCCTCCGATCCATGAAAATGCTCATATTGATAAAGAAGATCTTCCTCAAGCGCCGCGAGCCCTCGCACTCGTGCCAGCGAGGCATACCACTTGAATGCTTTGTGCAGGTACCAACCGCGTGTTTTTTGCTTGGTGTCTTCCTCCGCGTTTTCACCGAAGATGTTGAAACTCAGTTGGTTAAACATCTCGATGTAGTCCTCGCGTTGCTGGTCGATCAGGTCGGACCACCGCATGTTGCCTGATTCCAGGTATTCGTCGAGGGAGCCCTCGGGAAAATAGGCGTAGTGGGGAGAATAACCTCCATCACGATGGAGATTCCCCCTGACAAACCCCGTCCTCATGGCGATCAGAAAGAAGTGAAAACCGTGGACCGCCCCGGTCCCAACCTCCTGTAACTGCACCTGGGAACGGCCATACTCATCCTTTCCGCCCAACAACGGATAGAGTTTGTATTGGTGAAGCTCGCTCGCCAGGGTCCGTTCCAATTCCGACTTGAAACCCGAGAGATGGCCGATCTGAGGAGGTAGAAAGATCCGCCAATCCAGATCGCGAATGTAGTCCCAATCCACGTATCCCCATCGGCTGACGCTTAAGCTCATGCTGCCGTAAGGAGAAACTGGCGTTTTTCCGGCATATTCCAAAAGATACGGGCTGGTGCGGGCGTAGGCGCACAGAGTTTGATCCACGATATTGCGGACCAGGGGAACCAGCGGAACATCTTCGGAAGCTCCGAATCGTTCCTTGGGCAAGACAAAAGGGTCCGCGCTGATAAGGTTGCGATGTGCGGCCAGGAGAGGTTGAATCCGCAGATCCTGAAGGGACCCACGTTCCGCTCCATCGGTGAAAAGGAAGTCAAGTACTGCAAGAACGCGGGGATTTTGCGAGGGCCAGGCTCGCAGAGTTTCCTTGGAGATCGGTCCACCGCTTTTGGCGGAATGTGGAAGCGCAACCATGCCTTTTGTCGAGCGATTATCTTATTGTAGCCTTATGGGAGACGCAGCATCGCAAAACGGAAGTCAAAGTCACCGGTCGGCCTACAGCGACGAAGCGCGCCTCACACAGATCGAGTCCGCATTCCTCACGACTATTTCAGGCGATCGCGCAAAATCTTGTAGCGGCCGCCTTCTGCCTGCCCGTCGCAGGAGGGAGCCGGGCTCTTTACGCCCCGGATGGATTCTCGGGGCGGGCGCCTTATCGACCCACACACACACTGTGGCCGTGTATCACACTCTGTTCCAGTGTGAACGCCATTCCAATCAATCCACGCGATAATTTCTTCAATTCTCTTGTGAGAAATCCGGGCTGGTCCCCGACCTCCTGGTGAGGAGATTCGGCGCTCACCGCCATTGTCTTGCAGCTCTCCATCCGAGAATCCGTGAGCGATGTCAAAGTCGCTGACGTTCCGCGGGCGCCCCGCCTCAATTCCATTGCATCCCTTTTGATTACAGGTGGTTGATCGCCATGAGGTGCTGAGTCGCGTGCCAGTCCACACAAAATCCCGCCGGAAAATTCGTGTTAAGATTATTTTGCGGGGCCGTTGCTTAAATGGATAAAGCACAGGTTTCCTAAACCTGCAATCCCGGTTCAAGTCCGGGCGGTCCCACCACAGGTCTCCCATCGGAATCATTGACCACATGGCACTTTCCCAAAGCTCTCATTTCGCGGGTGGCCCGGATTGCTGCTTCCTTCTTCTTGAGCAATCTTCATAGAGCGGGGCTACAAACTCTTCGACCCGCTCCCATCAAATAAACACGGAGGGTGCCCCAGGTTCGCTGTTGGAACCTGGGTCTTGGGGTCGCCGTTTCTTCCTCCTCGTACCAGTTTCGATCCTAGTATCTTACAAATATCTATTGACAGTTGGTAACTAGTGCGGTATAATGACTTGTGAATACTCGGCACAAGCCCGCCCGCGCTCCGCAGATCACCAGCACACTCACCCTCTGCACCAACAGTGCGCATCAGTATCAAAACAATGGCTTTGCAAATCAGAACAGTGAATTTTTAACTCCCCTGTTTTCACACACTTGCGTACTCTCGCGCCCGCATCCCCTTTGTTTTGACATGCTTCACAAAAACACCCGGGGGGAGGGAGTTACTCCGTCGCTAACACTTCCCTCCCGGATCGGAACTTCCGCTGCCGGACCGGGTGCCTTGCTTTTTTGGTGTAGATTCACTAAGTTGTCCGCGCACTCGAACAAAGGGAATTTGCGAGTGTCCATCGTGGGGCACGCGGCAGGCCGCCTGCCGCCGGGGAGACGCAGCGTTGGATATCGAAACGAAAACGCAGGACGGTGTGAAAGTCGTCAAGTTGAAAGGGCGCCTCAGCATGGGTCCCGCGCTCGAGCGCTTCAATGCCACTATGACCGAACTTCTCGGCGAAGGGCACAACCGGATTATTCTCGATTTGCAAGAAGTCCCGACAATCGATTCCAGCGGCATCGGTATGCTGGTTCGCTTTCTGACCACCACGAAGCGGGGCGGCGGAGCGATACGGCTGCTGAAGCCCTCCAAGTTCACGGTTCAGACGCTCAAGATGGTGGGGCTGCTAAACCTCTTCACGACGTTCGAGGAACTCCCGCAAGCCGTCGCATCATTTCAATAGGAACCACGCCGCGCCTCCGGCATCAAATCCGCTCTTCCTCGCAAACATTTTCCCCGTCCGCCCAAGAACCGCGCGCACCCCTATACTGCGCAGACGACCAGGTCACGGAACAAGAAAAGAGCATTTTCAAAAGCATCCGAAATCGCTTCCCAAGTATCCAAATAGAAACAGACCCCGTCTTCGAGCGAGAAATCGTCGATGGAACCGGCTGGTGCGTCGAGAATGAAAGCTTGGGAGGAACATTGAAAGACAGCATCAGTCAGGTACTTCTTGCCGCGAGTTTGCTATTCAGTTTAGCCGCGGGAGGGTCGCGGCTTTGCGCTCAGGAGAGCCCTGCAGCTCCGCCCGCGAATGCGCAAGACATGCCTACCGGCACTGCCGCGACACCAGCACAAGATCCTCCGGCCCCAAAAGCCCCCGATGGAGCGATCAGCGCGAAACCCGATTCGCCGCAACCCAAGGTCGAGCCAGAGCAATCCGGCAAGCAGACCACGCGCATTCTGTGGATCATTCCTAATTTCCGTTCCGTGAGCGCCAACACCTACCTACCTCCGCAGACCTTCAAGGAAAAGTTCTGGATGGCGACCCAGGATAGCTTCGACTACTCGGCCTTCATTTATGCGGGCATATTTGCCGGAACCGCCATGGCGGGAAAGTCGGAGCCCTCTTTTCGCTCAGGCGCAAGCGGCTATGGAAACTACTTTGCGCACACTTTTGCCGATGACACCGTGGAGAACTACATGGTGGAAGCGTTTGTGCCTGTGATGACCAAAGAGGACCCGCGCTATTACACTCTCGGCAAAGGCGGATTCTTTAAACGCAGCGGGTATGCCCTAAGCCGCCTGTTCATCACCAGAAAAGACTCGGGAAGAAGGACATTCAATTTATCCGAGACCCTCGGGGCTGGAGCCGCCGCGGGCATTGGCAATGCCTACTACCCCGCGGACCAGAATCAGTTGGTTAAAACCTACCAGCGCTGGATCAGCCAAATCGCCCAGGACGGCCTTGGCAACCTTTTCAAGGAGTTCTGGCCCGACGTCAACAAAGCCGTTTTCCACCAAAAATACTAAGGCGAATGTCGAGGCTGAATACCGGGATAATCTTCGGTTGCCTCCCTCGCCAATAAGCGGGAGAATGACGGCGTACCGTCCGCCCCTTTCGCTCCCTTGCGGCCCATATGGACCGTTCGCAGCAAACACGCATTGAGGTGATCGCATGGGATCGGCTCTGGATGTGCACCGACTGCATTTCGCATTTACTGTTACCTATCATTACTTATTCCCACAACTGACGATGGGCCTGGCGCTCCTGCTGGTCATTCTGAAGACCCTGGCACTCCGCACCGGCGATGAGCACTACAACCGCGCCGCGCGTTTCTGGGCCAGAATCTTCGGCATCAACTTTGCCCTCGGAGTGGTGACCGGCATCCCCATGGAATTTCAGTTCGGCACGAATTGGGCGGAATTCTCCAAGGCTGCCGGCGGCGTCATCGGGCAGACCCTGGCGATGGAGGGTGTCTTCTCGTTCTTCCTGGAGTCCAGCTTCCTGGGGCTGTTTCTCTATGGCGAGAAACGTCTCGGGCGAATCGGCCACTGGTGGGCCGCGTTTTTCGTCTTCCTCGGCTCGTGGATGTCCGGTTATCTCATCGTCGCCACCGACGCCTGGATGCAGCATCCCACCGGCTACCGGCTCAACACCGTTGGGGGCATCGAACTGGCCAGCTATTGGCACCTGATTTTGAACCCCTGGGCGCTCTGGCAATACGCGCACAACATGCTGGGTGCGGTACAAACCGCCTGCTTCGTCATGGCCGCTGTTGGCGCCTTCTATCTTCTGACCAAGCGCGACCTGCCCTATGGCCGCACATTTGTGCGTCTCGGCGTCATTGTCGGCGTGATCGCCGCGATTCTGCAACTCACGCCCACCGGCGACTACCAAGGAAAATTGGTTGCGCAAAATCAGCCGCCCACACTGGCGGCGATGGAAGGGCTGTTTGTGTCGCAGCAAGGCGCGCCGCTGGCCGTGTTGGGCCAGCCGGACGTGGAGAAGCGCCAACTCGATAACCCCCTGGAAGTCCCGCGCATGCTCAGCTTGCTCACCTACAAGCACTGGAGCGCGAATGTCCAAGGGCTCGACGCCTTTCCCGTAAACCAGTGGCCGGACAAAATCGAGTTGTTGTATTACAGCTACCACGTCATGGTGGGACTCGGAACCATCTTCATCGCCGTCATGGTGCTCTCCGTTTTTCTGCTGTGGCGCAACAAACTCTATGAGTCGCGCCGGATGCTCTGGATCCTTATGCTGAGCGTGCCGCTCCCCTACATCGCCAACACGGCGGGATGGATGACCGCGGAACTCGGCCGCCAGCCCTGGCTGATTTATGGATTGCTTCGCACCATCCACGGCGCGTCGCCCCGCGTCGGTGCCGGCAATGCCTGGTTTACTCTCTTGGGCTTCATGGGCATGTACACCGTGCTCTCGATCCTCTGGTTGTTCCTGGTCTTCCGTGAGATCGAGCGTGGGCCCGAACCGGAAAACGCGCAGCACGCCGGCAAAACTCCGCTGGCGGCGGACTGAGGAGGCGCCATGGAAACGATTTGGTTTTGCCTCGTCGCAGTGATGGTGGCAATGTACGTGCTTCTCGATGGCTTTGATCTGGGCGCGGGCGCGATTCATTTGCTTGTCGCGCGGACGAACGAAGAGCGCCGCCAGGTGATCGCAACCATCGGCCCCGTTTGGGACGGCAACGAAGTCTGGTTGCTGGCCGCGGGCGGCACCCTCTATTTCGCCTTTCCCGCCCTTTATGCCAGCGGGTTCAGCGGCTTTTATCTGCCGCTGATGATCGTGTTGTGGCTGCTAATCTTGCGCGGCACCGCGGTGGAATTTCGCAACCACATCCAGAGCCCCGTCTGGATTCCCTTCTGGGATGTTGTTTTCTTCCTGTCCAGCCTGCTGCTGGCCGTATTCTTTGGCGCCGCACTTGGCAACGTCGTGCGCGGCGTGCCGCTGGACCAGACCGGCTACTTCTTTGAACCGCTCTGGACCAATTTCCGCCTCGACGCACATACCGGTATTCTCGATTGGTTCACGATTCTTGTCGGCGTGCAGGCGCTGCTGGCGCTGATGATGCACGGCGGCTTGTGGGTGCAACTGAAAACGCACGGCGCCGTCAGCGAACGCGCGGGAAAAGTTGCTGGCAAGGCGTGGTGGGGCGTGCTGGTGATGACGGCTGTGGTCACGGGCGCAACCTTTGTCCTGCAACCACAAGTGATCGCGAATTTCCACACTTGGCCCGCCGGCTACGTTTTGCCCCTCATCGCCGTCGCCGGCTTCGCCGCCGTCAAATTTGAATTGCACCTTAAAAAGGAGCTCAACGCTTTCCTGGCCTCCTGCGCCTATTTCCTGGGCATGCTCACCAGCGTCGTATTCGGTGTCTATCCCATGGTTCTGCCCGCGCGGAATCCGGCCTTCTCGCTCACCGTGCAAAATGCCAAGGCCGCGGACTACGGCTTGAGAATTGGCCTGATCTGGTGGGTCATCGGCATGGCGCTGGCAACCGTCTATTTTGTTTACGTCTATCGCTCGTTCGCCGGCAAAGTTTCCGAAACCACCGATTCGCCCAGCCACGGCGATTAGTCATTCGACCGAGACACCGCGGCGCAGCGAAGTCAACCGCCCCGCGCGCGAAACAAACGTGCCCCTCGCCGGATCGTATTCTGGCGCCAGCCGAAACTATGCTCAGTCCCTAGACCTGTCCGAAAGGACATGTCGAGTGCGGCACACTAGTACTGCCGTAGCGTTGACCCTTGGAAAACGCCCCCGCTACTGTCTTTAGTGGTGAGGGGTGTGAGCGGAAGAGGCATGAACACATCGCGATAACGATTAAGGTCCCAACAAAGGCAGTTTTTCCCGCTTCTCCGCGTCGAGGAAAATGGGCGGAACACTGCGCCGCGCGCGGTGTTTAAGGGGATAAGCCGCGGGCACGCGGCGGCAACAGCATGGCAACGATGGTCAAAGCGGGGCGTTACGAAATCATCGACGAACTTGGTCGCGGCGCCATGGGTGTGGTCTATCGCGCCATGGACCCCGTCATCGGGCGCACCGTCGCCGTCAAGACAATTCGCCTGAGCGAAGAAGGCACCGGCCTGACGCGGCCCGAACTTCTCGCGAGGTTTCAAACCGAAGCGCGCGCCGCGGGTCTCCTCACGCATCCCAACATTGTCGTGGTGTACGACGCGGGTGAAGAGAACGGCCTCTATTTCATCACCATGGAGTTGGTGGAAGGCAAAAGCCTGCAAGCGCTGCTCGATGGCGGCCACGCCTTTCCCGTTCCCCGCGTAATTCGCATCATGGAGCAGACGTGCAGCGCGCTGCAATTCGCCCACGAACGCAACATCGTTCACCGCGATGTCAAGCCCGCCAACCTGATGCTGACCGCCGATGACACCGTCAAAGTGACCGATTTCGGCACCGCCAAGATCCTGCAGTTCGGCACCGTCCAGCAGACTGCCCATGTGATGGGCACGCCCAGTTACATGTCCCCCGAACAGGTCAAGGGGCGCCCCGTTGATGGCCGCAGCGATATCTTTTCCATCGGCGTCATGCTCTACGAAATGCTGACCGGCGAGAAACCATTCCCCGGCCAGAGCATCACCACGGTGATCTACAAAATCGTCAACGAGGACCCCATACCGCCCCGGCAGATCAATCCTTCCATTCACCCGGGCCTGAATGACATCGTGCTCCGCGCGCTTGCCAAGGAACCCGAGGTCCGTTACCAGAGTTGCCGCGAACTGCTGGAAGATTTGCGAAACTACCGCGCCATGGGCGGCAACGAACGAAATCCGGATGCCACCATGATTTCGCCACGCCCTGGCGCGATGCTGCCGCTAAATGCCGAAGCAGCCGGTCTGCGCGGCGCACATGCCGAAGATCCGATGACTGCCGCAACGGTGCGTTCTCTCCAGAATCGGGCGGCGGGCCCGGCGCAGACTCCCGCCGTGCGGCGCACTGGTCCCATCCGGCCCATCGAATCGCCGAAGAAGAAAAATACCTTTGCGACAGTGCTGGCCGCTTTGTTTCTTGTGGGAGTGATCGTCTATGGCGGCGATAAGTTGCGACCGGAGTTTCAGGCCGCGCACGAACGCAACAATTTGCCGCATCAGGATGCTCTGCCCGATGGGACCTCCGCCCAGTCACCCGTCGTGGAAGATACCCCCGCTGATTCGTCCTCAGGCACAGCCACGGTGACTGGACCAACCGCCATTCCCGTGCCCGCACAAACCGTTCCTCAGCCGGCTTCGTTGAACCCGCCAGCCGTCGAAGAACCAAAACCCGCAGCCGCTACGCCTGCCGCAACTGCGCTGAAAAAACAGGACCCTCCCGCCACGAAAATCGTTGAAGTCAAGAAACCGGAAACTGCCTTAAACGCCGCCGCGCTCGAATATAAGGGCCGTATCGAGGAAGCAATTGCTGATCGCGGCTTGAACGGTCGCGTCACGATCGCGGGTATCGGACCTACACTTACCCTGAGCGGCAAATTGCGTCCCGCAGAGCATGCCTCGCTGCTCCGGTTCATGCACGACGCTCCCAGCGCCGTGCACATTGTTGACGACATTCTTTATGATGACACTCCCCTTCCGGCCTCCGGCGGGGGCGAGACAGAAGGTCACCCAGTCCCTGCAAAGGGCCTGAGCGCGGTTCACGTATTAACAGACGTGATCGGTGCGAAGGCCACGCTTTTCGGTCCTGGCGGACGCTCTCTGGCCGACTGCCAGACACCTTGCAGCTTCAACAACCTTTTCCCGGAACGTTACAGTCTTCAGGTGCAGAAAGATGGCTACGTCCAGGTGCAAACGGCAGTGGCGTTGAAGGCGGGTGAATCTCAGGATCAGAAGTTTCACCTGGAAGCCCTTGAAAAGGGTGTCTACATCAGCAGCAAGCCACCTGGCGCGGATATATTCATCAACGGTGCAAAGCAGGCCGGCCAAACCCCTACTACACTCCCCCTCGCTCCTGGTCATTACGACCTGGTCCTGCGACTTCCGGGTTATGCGCCCTACGTCGGGGAGGTTCAGGTCAAGGACAATGTCCAGACAACGCTGGAAGCCGAACTTAAGGAGCGCAGCCAGGCCCATGTAGCTTGGGCCCAGGTCACAACCACGCCGCCCGGTGCTGAAATCATCGTCGACGGCAATTCGACCGGTCAGTTCTCTCCCTCGCGCGTGCAGATTCCCGCGGGTACTCACATTATCGCGCTGAAACTAAATGGCTTCCAGGTAGTAAGGCGGGGCATTGAGGTCAGTGAAGGCAGCACCGTGCCCGTCACCGAAGAATTGAAGCGCAAGTAGAAGCTGTGGAGTACAGCGAAGAAAAGAGAAAGATCGTCACGCAAAAGAACAGGTTTTCCGTCAAGATTGGTAACATTTCTATCCCATTATGTCCTGTTAGTACTATACCCATACACAATCCCCCGTCCTACCATATTGTTGCGGAATCCGCTTCCTCCGGGGCGCGGATTTCTTGCTCAACCGTTCCCTTTTGCACCTTGGGCGAGCGTGATTTCGGATGCATGGCGCTCCCGATAGTGTGCATTGGACCTAGGAAGGCCTGTTGGTATTGCGTGCCTCACTTCTGATCGATGAGAAGAGGTCGGCCTACCCTGCCTCTCCGCGTGCTGTGAAGTACGAGGCCGCTGCTGCGACTCACGAGCGCGTCCGCCAAGGCGATCCCCGGTTGGCCGATCTGACCCAGGCCTTGCGCGAGCTGCATCTGCTGTTGCGCGCCCACCGTTTGTACGATTCCACTCACCCTCGCGTGCTGGACAGCCTGGATGCCGCCTACGATTCCCTGAAGCGCGCCGCCACCGAGTTTGACGGCTTGGAAGTGCGCACCGAACGAGGTGGCATTGTTGTAGCCAAATTTGCCCAAGGCCATTTGCCCGATGCACGGGGCGAATTTTATGCCCTGGCGAGCGACCTGCAACGCGCGGGCATCCAAACTCTTTACTTCGCGTCGAAGTTCCATGTGGGCGAATTGGACACGCTTGCACAACTCATCAAAGCCACCTTGCTAAGATCAGATGAGCTGGCAGGCCGCCCCGGAGCGGTGGGCTGGGCGGCGCAGCTTCGGGAGCAGCGCGTGGAAGGAATTCAGATCAATACGCTGACTGAGCGCAAGGTGGATACGGTCCTGGCCAGTCTCATCGCCGCGCTGGTGGCTTATGGCGGCAATGCCCCGCAAGATAACGGCGACACGCCCATCCGCGCGCCACAAGCCGAAGCGACCATCGACACACTTCGCCTCATCGGCTGTTTGACGCCGCCGATGGAAGTGGCTAGCGGTCTTTCCGCGGAAGACGCGGCGCGTGCGATTCACTCCTCCATGGAACTCGCCAGCCGGAGCACGGTCCGAATGCTCATGGCGGCCGTAGCGCACTATACCCCGCAGGAAGGCGAAGCGCCTCAGGCCTATCTGCAGCGGCTTTCCGAGAGCCTGGTCCTCGAGCATCTCACCACGGAATCCGCCGCTGGTACCCTGACCCCCGTAGCCGTGCGCACGGTCTTGAATCAACTGGCCGATGTCCTGGTCAGTGCCGGCGGCTATCGCGGGCCACATTCCTCGCAGCATTTTTCCGTGCTGGCCTCCGCCTGGGCCGACGAAACCTACCGGGAACAACTAATTGAGCGGTTCTGGCTGGAGCTTCCGCCGCGTGAGAAGTCCGCCGTCCTTCGCGGCACGGAGATCTGGTGCGTGCCCATCACGGCTATCCGCCAGACTCTTGGCCAACTCGTGGAAGCTGGCGCGGACGCTCCCCGGCGGGAAGCCCGCAATATTCTGTTGAACTACGCCAGACGCCTCGAACACGAAGTTCCCGCGGCGCGGCGCATTGTCGCCGCAGGTCTCAGCGAACTTACGCCGCTCCTCGAATCCCTGTGGCCCAACCAGCTTCCGGAAGAGTTGAGCCGCGGCACGATGAAGGCCCTTTCCAAGGAGCACACCCCGGAAACCAGCGCCCTGCTCGCCGCCTTCCTCGAAACTCTCGGACGCATTGCGGTCACCCGCGGCGATTTTACGAGTTTCGAGAACATTCTGATCAGCTTGGAAAAAGTGCCGCGCGATGACGAGCACGAGCACATGAATGCGCTCGGCCATCACCTCGTCGCCAACGACCGCTGGATGGCGCTCGTGGACGCCGCGCTGGCCAATCGTCCTCTCGATCCCGCGCTGCCGCGGCTCCTGCAGCGCGATCCGGAGCGTTTACTGGATCGCCTCACGCTCCTGCTGACCGATTCCCACGGCTCGGAGATGTTGCCGGCGATGGCGCGCATCCTGCGCGCGATTGGCGTTCCCGCGTTGACTCTTCTGGAAACGCGGCTCTTTGAAGCGCGGCGCCAGCGCGTCATTGCCGCCATCAAACTCCTGGCGGCCGCCGATCCCGACCGGCTGCTGCGTGGCCTGACGCGAGCACTGGCTAGCTGGGAATGGAACCTGCAGGATCTGGCCGTCAGCGAACTGGCGCGGCCCGCCAACACATCCTCCGCGCAAAGCACCGCGTTTGTTTTTTCCGCCATTCTTGCCGACGCCCACCCCCTGGTTGTGCCCATGATGATCGATCAGATTGGCATCGGCCAGGAAGCCACCGCCGTCCCGATGCTCATGGAGATCGCCGCCGGTGAACATGAAATCCTGCGCGACCAATTCGTCCGCATCAAGTCCATCGAAGCTCTCGGCCGCCTTCGCGCCACCGAAGCCGCTGAGCTGCTCCGCCACCTCGCCAGTAGACGCGAAGGCCTAACATACGCTGAGCCCGCCGGGCTCCGTGCGGTTGCCGAAGATGCCTTGGCGCTCATGGAAGAGAGCCCTGCTTCCGCGCGAGCACGTTCTGCCTTCGAGCCGGCCGCCGCCCCGCTTGCGAATTTCGTGGTGCCGCGCCGCTATGCGCGCATCCCGCTCGAATCACCCTTGCGCGCGCAAATGGGCAGCCCGCAAATGATGAGCCCGGTGCGCGTGCGCACCATCAGCCTGGGCGGCGCTTACCTAGAATCCCCCGGGCGCCTGAGCGTCGGCGATTCCATCCAGCTTGAAGTGCGCGCGGGCCTCCGCAAGATTCATTTCACCGCCGTGGTTCGCAATATCGGGCCGGATGGCGGAGGCGTTGAATTTGTATACATGAAGGACCAAGACCGCGAGCGCCTGCGCAAACTGGTACAGCGGCATTTGCATCTCTGACCCCTTACTGCCTCTCGAGTTGGCCATAAACCCTTTAGTTCCCGTCCGGTACACCCTGCACAACCGCATCTCTTTTTTTGCATTACCCTCACGAATGCGTCACATCCAAAACGTTAGTTTAGGAGTACCCGAGGGCTGTTGCTAAAATTGAGTATGGCCTGGAGCCGTTGCGAGCCGCCGCCCTCTGGGTTCCGGTGATCGGCATCGGGCCAGAAATAACCTAGGAGAAACGGACCGATGACTGCCCCTGGTTGGATTGAAGTTTTAGGAGCCGTGGCCGGCTTCTGCACTACCTTTGCCTTCGTGCCACAGTTGGTGAAGATCTACAAGCAGGGCGGCCGCGACCTCTCCTACGGGATGCTGAGCCTCTATTTGAGCGGCGTGCTCATGTGGCTGGCGTACGGCCTATTGATCCACGCGCAAGCGGTCGCGATCACCAATGCGGCCACTGCCATTCTGATCGCCGCTGCCACTCTCCTGAAGGCCTGGAAAGAACGCCAGGAACCCGGCAAGCCCCTCGTCCCCGAACAGCTCACCGAAGGCTAAAGCATCCCTCCAAGGTCGGGGCGCATCCCCAGACATCGAACAAAATGGGTGTGCCACGGCACAGGGGGTTAGGCACGCGGGCTGTGCCCAAACGTTTCGCGTCATGTGCCTCTGCAGAATACAGTTGCAAAGATTCGCGGTTTGCTGTAAAAGCCCTCCTATCCATTTTCACTGTCTTTTAGGCCATCAACTGACGGGCCAAGCCCGTCACCGCTAGGGGTAGCGGGGGTTCTTGCAGGTTCCTTAAGGAGGATATGGTATGCAACGCAGGCAGTCGTCGTTTGCGTGTGTGGTTTTGTGCGTGGCGATTTTGCTGGGTGTAACAACGGCGGTGGCGCAGGTGAACACCGCGACCCTGACCGGCCTGGTCACCGATCCGCAAGGATTGGCGGTCCGCGGCGCAAAGCTCACGGCCACGAGTCTGGCCACCGGGGCGGAACGCACCGCCACGGCAGACGACGGCGGGCGCTACATCATCGTGGGTTTGGTGCCGGGCGAATACCAACTCCGCGTGGAAGGCGGCGCGAATTTCGCGCCCTACGAAAACACTTCGGTCCAGGTCAGGGTTGGCCAGGAAGCCATCCTGAACGTGAAGTTGGAACTTGGCACGCAAACCCAGACCGTGACGGTTAGCTCGGAATCCCTCCCGATTGAGACCACCCGCTCGGAAAGCGCACAGACCGTCGAGGAACGGCAGATCGATAATCTGCCCATCAACGGCCGCAACTACATCAATTTCACTCTTACGAACTCACAAACGACGCGAGACATCTCTCCCACCATTGGCCCCGCGCCCAACAGCGGCCTGAATCTCAGTGGCGCGCGCGCGCGTTCCAACATGGTCAGCGTGGATGGCGCCGACGCCGGAGACAACTCCACTGACGGCATTCGCTCCACCGTCTCTCAGGAAGCGGTGCAGGAATTCCAAATGATTCTCAGCAACTACAATGCGGAGTACGGCCGCGCCACGGGTGGCGTTGTCAACATCGTCACCAAGAGCGGCGGCAACGATTTTCACGGCGATGTCTTCGGTTATCTCCGCAACAAAGCCTTCCAGGCGCGAAACGCCTTCTCCGGAGAAATTGACGCCGAGGGTAATCTCGTGCCCGTCAAGCAGGCCTACACGCGCACGCAATCCGGATTGACCTTGGGCGGCGCGCTCAAGAAAGACAAAACGTTTTACTTCTTCAGCTATGAATACACGCAGCGCGAAGAAACCGGATTCTCCAGCATCGGGGAAGATAATTTTGGTCTGGAGACCATGAACTTGCCAGTTCTTGGGGCTCCGGGGGGAGTTTTGCCGGTGCAATTAACGGCCAGCCAGATTAGCGCAGTGCAATCGCTGCTGAACGTGCCGGCGCTGCAATCTCTGGGAGTCCAGTACGGACTTCTGATGGGCTCGGCGTCGAGCGTTGCAACGAACCGCCTGGATTACGGTGTCGTAGCGGCTGGCTTGACCCATGGTGCATTGAGCCCGGGTCCTGGCGCGCAATTCCCGATTCCCGTCGCTTGCCCAGCAGGCCAGACAGTCGATCTTGTAACCTGCACAAGCTTTGGAGAAGGCGTTGCCCCTCTACCCGCTTCGTATGTGGGTCTCAACAGCATCCGCGGGAATTTTCCTGCGACGGAAAAAACCAGCTTGTGGTCCGCTCGCCTCGATCAGCGCTGGAACAATCACAACACATCGTTTCTCCGCGTCGGCGTGTCTCCTTCGCTGGTCACCGGTATTCAGTCCACCTCGCAGAACCAGGTCTTTGGCCAGAACGCTGGTTCCCGTGTCGGCCTGAATCAATCCCGCGACTTCAACGTGACTTTCCAGCACGACACCATCCTGAGTGACAGCGCCTTCAACGAGTTTCGCCTGCAGGTCGCCCGCCGTGGCATTCATTTCGGCTACTCCGATCTCCCGGGCGGCAGCGACATCGGCGTAAATATACCCGGTTATGCCTACTTTGGCCGCGAGCCCTACTCCACTGTGGATCGCATCGAGCGCCGCTTCGAATTCACCGACAACGCGACGCTGACGCGCGGCCGGCATACTATCAAATTCGGCGCCGACACCAACATCATTCAATTGCGCTCGAAAAAGCAGCAGATCTTCCAGTTGGATTTTGGCGGTGACGTCAACTTTGGCGCCATCCCCGCTGATTCGCTGGGCTTCCCCGATTGTGTGAATCTTTCCACCGGTGCCACGAGCGTCGGCACGTGTGCGCCGGGACAAATTGCGCTCAATTTGCCCAGCGCCACCGGGCTGCAGGCCTACGGCCTGGGTATTCCCACCACCTACATCCAGGGCATTGGCACTTCCAACGAACCTTTTGACAATCTCCCCTTTGGTTTCTTTGCCCAGGATACCTGGCGCCTCAGCCACAATCTCACGCTCAACTACGGGCTGCGTTATGACTTCGAAATTACCCCGCTGTTTGCCCCTGCCACCGCCATCAATGCTGCCGCGGAAAAATCGCTCGGCGTCATCGAAGGCATCCCGCGCGACTACAAAAACGTTGCTCCGCGCATCGGCCTCGCTTGGGATCCCCGGGGAAATGGTAAGACCGTAGTCCGCGCGGGCTATGGTCTCTTCTACGATCATCCGTTGCTTGCGATTGCGTTCGATGCGGTCACCGCTGATGGCGGACGCTCCGTACAATTGCTCTCCGCTGGAGGGACCGCTTCGGCTTGCGGGCTTCTCACGCTTCCCAGCAGCCTACTAGCGACCCCCCCTCCGGGCTACTGCGGCGGTGGCGCGGACGGTCCGCAGAACCTCAACGGCTCCTCGATTTTCCAGGGCGTTCTAAACGCGCTGCCCAACATGTTCTATCTGCCGAACCAGCAGCGCTTCGATCCTTTCCAAACCAGTTCGATCTTCGCCAATCAGAACTATCTGACCGCCGGTTTTCCGCTGCCCATTCTTCCCTTCACTCTGCCCGTGGAGAAGAATTTTACCTATGGTTACGCGCAGCAGGCCAACCTTACCATCGAGCACGTGATCGCCGGAAACTGGAAGCTGAGCGCCGGCTACCAGTGGACGCGTGGATTGCACCTCAACCGGCCGCAAGATCTCAACTCCACCGATCCGCAGCTCCTTACCACCAACATGGCCTATGCGGATGCGGCCGGCCTCGGGTTCACCAACCCAGTGACCGTGCAGGTGCAGGATGTCGCACCCAATCCGGGAGTCACTTGCGGCCTGACAACCGCAGCGCCTGGGCTTGTCCCCGGCATTCTTGGCGTTCTCTACGGCTGCCCGTCGTCCAGCCTGAACGGCAAATTCGTAGGCACGCCCGCTTTCTTCAACTTCTTCCGGCCGTCCGGCCCGAATCCTTCCTTCGCCACTGCTACGGCACTCAGCGCACCACAATGCCAAGGGGCTCCCGCGTCGGCTCTATTGTCCTGCGGCTTTGCCGTTCAGCAGGCTCTCGCTTCCGCCGCTGGCTTCCCCGTAGGCGTCCCTGGCGTGCCTGTACCGTTTAACACCGTGGATGCGCAAGTCTCCAACGGCAATTCCTGGTACAACGCCCTGACTGTCAATCTGGAAAAGCGTTTCTCAAAACACTTTGAGCTGCTCTCAAGTTTTACCTGGGCGCACTCGATGGACGATTCCACCGACCTGCAATCCACGCTGGAGCCGCAAGACAGCCGCTTTCCCGGATTGGAGCGCTCCAACTCTGACAATGACCAGCGTCTTCGCTGGGTCACCAGCGCTGTCTTCCAGTCCTCTCCCCATAAGTCCGGTGAAAACTTCTGGAACAGTTTCTTAAGCAACTTCACCCTCGCCCCCCTTGTGGAATTGTCTTCGGGGCGTCCCTACAACGTGATCACCGGCGAGGACACGCGTCTCGACCTCGGTGCGTCGGGAGATCGCCCTTCAGTGGTGGCTGCGGGAACGCCTGGCGCCACGACGTCGCCGTATATTCCTGGCGTGGCGTTCGTGGAGGCAAATACTTGCTTGCTGGCCAACGGCTCCACTTTCACTGTTCCTGGCATCACCCCGCCCTACGGCTGCATTGGCGACCTGGGCCGCAATGCCTTCCGGATGCCGAGTTTCTACCAGTTCGACATGCGCGTTTCCAAGGGCATCAATTTTGGTGAGCGCTTTCGCCTGGACCTGATCGCCGACGGTTTCAACCTTTTCAACCACACAAACATTCTTGCCGTGAACCAGTTGTGCGATCCTTCTGCCGGCGCGGTTTGCAGCGCGGGCCAGCCCTCCGCTGCCTACGACGCCCGGCAGTTTCAGTTCGCCCTCAAGCTGAACTGGTAGCGCCATCCGCAATTCCAATTCACAAGAGAGGCCCCGCGCCATCGGGGCCTCTGCTATTTGCACCGGTCCTCGTTCTTTTGTGGCGGCCGCCCTTTTTACCCTGAGCTTGACGAGGGGCTGAGGCGCGCGCATTGGCAACCCAGCCGGTCGTGTCGAACGTTGCGCTCTACCCATTTCATACTCTTCCGAGTAGAGTAGTTTTACCGTTTCCCGTCAACGCATCGGAGAACGCATGAACGTCATTTGGATCGCCGTCGCCGTGTTCGCGCTCGTCTTGATAGGCCTGGTCGTATGGGTTCTTGTCCAGAACACCCGGGACCAGAAGAACAACCAACAGCTGGAATCGCAGATGAACGAACTGCGCCGCGATTTCCAGGGGATGTCCACGGCGCATACACAGAGCACCACCAAAATCGAGACCCTGGCCGGAACCGTCGCTTCCCGCCTCGAGGCCGTCACCAAAGCCCTTCAGGATGGCGTCAAGGATTCCGCCCAGGTGACTTCCAAGATCACCTCCGACGCCCAGGCCGCGATGTCCACGGAGCTGAAAAACACGCGCGAGCAGATCAGCCAAATCCAGCGCCAGTTGGGCGAAGTCCAGCAAGCCGGCAAGCAGATGTTCCAGACCGCCCAGACGCTGGAAAGCATTCTCGGGGGCACCAAATCGCGCGGTTCGCTCGGTGAGGTCACGCTGGAACGCCTCCTGGAAGACTCCCTGCCGCCCTCCCAGTACTCCACGCAATATCGCTTTCGCAGCGGAGAGGTCGTCGACGCCGTGATTTTCCTGCGCGACAAGAAAATGATGGCTGTGGATTCCAAGTTCCCTCTCGACGCCTACCGCCGGATCGACGCCGAGGGCGACGAAGCCCGCAAAGCCTTCGTCTCCTCCGTCAAAGGCCACGCCGATTCCATTGCGCGCAAATACATCGTTCCCGATGAAGGCACGCTGGACCTCGCGTTGATGTTCGTTCCCAGCGAAACGGTTTATTACGAACTGCTGATGAGCGTGGATTCCAAGGGGCAGGCCGTTGACGCCTACTGCCGCAGCCGCAACATTGTCGCTGTCTCTCCCAACACGCTCTACGCGCATCTCTGCGTCATCGGCATGGGCCTGCGTGGCATGCAGATCGAGGAAAACGCCAAGCGCCTGGCGGATAACTTATCCGGCATGCGCAAGCAGCTTGATACCTTTGGCGAGTATTTTGAAAAGATTGGCACGCACCTGAAGAATGCTCAGCAGAGTTACACCGAAGCCGACAAGCGCTTTGACAAGGCTTCCAACACCCTCGATAACCTGCTCAGCAGTGGCGACGCTGCGCAGGCAACTCTCGAAGACACCCAAGAGAGTTTGGCGCTGCCGCCCGCCGCCGCCAAAAAATCCGCCTGATTTTATTGGAGTGCGGCAGCCTCGCCGCCTATTTTAAAGTCTTGGCGCCACCATCGGCGCGACCAGCCGGATGGAAATCAGGAAACTCCCGTGCTGTTTCCCGAGCAACGCAAACCGCGCCACATTGTCCGCGCCGCCTGAAGAAGCCGCGCGCACCGTTGTTCCGCCCTGCAAATCCGCCACATCCGGCGCAAGGTTCCGCGCCTCCAGGTTAATCTTCGCCGTGCTCCCGCGCGCGCGCACCGTCAATTCGCGATGCTCACCCGGCGCCAGCGCTACGCCGCTCGCATCCAGTTCCAGGCTGACAAACACCACGGTGAACGCCGCCGCCTTGCGCGCACCGCAACTTACCTCCACACGCGCAGGCCCCGGATCCATGTCAGCCGGCGGCAGCACCGCAAGGTACGCCGGCGAAGACGCCAGCACCAATCCCGGCACGCCGCCGATGCTCACTTTGTTGGCATCCGCATCGCCGCAAAAACCGTGCCCCGCCATCTCGAAGCGGTCGCTCACCGTGGCCACACGCGGCGCCAAGATTACTTCCTGCGAGCCGGAAGGCACCTCCGAGGGCGAAAGGATAACGGACGCCACGCGGCCGGCGCGCCCTTCAAGCGAAGCAACAATCACGCCGGGATTTAGCGGGGCCACAAACAAGGCGCGCCCCGTCGTGTCTGTCGTAACCTTGTCTCCGTTCGAGAAAACGACGGTCACGCCAGGCGTTAATCGCCCATGCACATCCAGCACCGCCAGCGTCGAGCGTTCACCCGCAACAATTTTCCGCGGTAGCAGCAAAATGCGCGCCCCTGACGCCGCAGGAGCCTGTTGCGCCCGGCACGCCCCGGCCACAGCGCAGAGCACCGCCAACCCCATCATTCCTTTTCGGATCTGCCGCGAGGTTTTCCGCACACCGCGATTGTAGTGGAGTTTTCCCCTTTACAGTAGCGCCCCGGCCAACCTGGGATTACTCCCTCGCCCGTTCCTTCCTATCTCGCTGTCTCCCCGCCTCCGATTCGGTTATTCTTCCCAACTGGCCCTTGGGCCAGTGTTGCCAATCGGCGAGTAATCACTTGGATGCAAACCCTTTCCTGGCGGCCGCGCCTCTGCTAGCGTGGACCATACGGTACTTGCTGGTGTGTCCGCGCAGGGGGCGCCACGCGTGTTCACGGAAAGCATGGAAGGAGCGGCTGTGCAGATCGCTAGTGACGGCTTGACGGACGTAGGACGTGTGCGCAGCAACAACGAGGATTCCTTCCGGATTCTCGAGTCTCTACACCTCTTCGTCATTTCCGATGGCATGGGCGGCGAAGCTCACGGCGAAATTGCCAGTTCTATGGCTGTGGAAACCATCGTTGACTACTGCAGTGAAGCGAAGGACGATTCCGGCATTACTCTTGCTGGCGCTCCGGGCGACCACTGGGCGGAAAAAACCAAGCGTCTGCAAAGCGCCGTGTACCTGGCGAATAGCAAGATTTATCAATCCGCGCAGAAAAATCCGGAGCAGCGCGGCATGGGCGCCACTCTTACCGCCGCTTGGTTCGATAACGGCCGCCTGAGCATCGCTCACGTCGGCGATAGCCGCGCCTATCTTTTGCGCGGCGGCACTGTCCAGCAGCTTACCAACGACCACTCCCTCGTCGCGGAACAGGTGCGCCGGGGCATCATCACGCCCCAAGAAGCCGAAGCCAGCGAAATGCAAAGCGTGTTGCTGCGCGCACTCGGCGCTCACTCCCAGGTCGAAGTGGACGTCGACGAAGTCGCCATCTTTTCCCGCGACGTTCTGCTGCTTTGTTCCGACGGCCTTACGCGCATGGTCACGGAACCCGAAATTGCCGGCTCTTTACAGGCAGAGACCGACCCCGCTTCCGCGACCCGCAAGCTCATCGAATTAGCCAACGAACGCGGCGGCATTGATAACGTTACCGTCATCGTCGCGCACTTCCAGGAAGAGCCCAGGGGTTGGCTTTCCTGGCTGCGTCGTGGCTCGGCCAATAAAGAATAGCCCTCCGCAGGAGGATTTGCATGGCGAAGCTCAGCCTGATGTTTGAATCCAAGTTGGTCAAAGAGGTTCCCATCGGCAACCGGCCGGTCAGCATTGGCCGCTCTCCGGACAACGACATCCCCATTGACAACCTGGCTATCTCCAATTACCACGCTCGCGTTTATTACGAAGGTAGCCGCCTCGTCGTTGAAGACCTGGACAGCCTCAACGGAACGTTCGTCAACGATCTCCGCGTCGAGCGCGCCACTTTGCACGATGGCGATTCCATCTGGATCGGCAAGCACCACATCAAAGTTGACGCTACCGCGGATGCCGCCATTCCTTGGGATACCGGCCGCAAAGCCGCTGCTCCCAAAATTAACGAAACCATGGTCCTCGATACGAAGGCGCGCCGCGACATGCTTTCGCAAGCTGCCGCCATGGGCGAGCGCTCTCAATTCTCCCCTGGCCGCCTCAAGATGCCCACGCTCGTCGTTCTCAGCGGCAAGGTGAACCAAAAGGAATACGTGCTCACCAACAAGCTCACCGTCATTGGCAAGTCACCCATGGCCACCGTGCGCCTTCGTGGCTGGTTCAAACCGCCGATGGCTGCCCAGATCAATCAGCGTGATGACGGCTACTACCTCGGCACCGGCGACAATGTCCCCACCATCAACGGCACGCCGATTACCGGGCCCACGCGTCTGAACGACGGCGACCTCATCGAAGTCTGCGGCGTCCGTCTCAACTTTATTTTCCGGGAGTAGCCCTCCTCAACGATGCCCATTCCTTCCGAAGGAGCTCGCTCCGCGCGGAACGCTTTCCGTTTCCGTGAACTGCTCTCCTCCTGGTGGGAGCATCGCGCCTCCTTCTTCATTAGCGTGGCCATTACCCTTGCCGCCTTGGGTGTTTACTTCCTTTCCTTCCTCGGTGATCGCAACACGCCTCTATTCGATTTTCTGAAGCGCTTAGAGTACAGCACCCTCGATACGCGTTTTCGTTATCGTCCCACGCGCTATACGCCGCCCGATCCACGCATCGTCGTGGTCGCCATTGACCAGCGCTCCCAGGAGGTCCTCGGCAAGTGGCCCTTCTCCCGCAAATATTTCGGCGAAATGCTGGATGCGCTGCGCGAAGACGGCGCCCAGGTCGTCTCCTTCGACATCACCTTCGACAAACCCGATCAAACTGTTGCACCGATCCGCGCCCTCTGGGCCAAACTCGAAGCTGACAAAAAAACCGGCAAGCCTCCCGATCCAAAACTCGAAGCGCAGGTCTTTGAGCTCGCCGGGGAATTTGACGCCGACGCCCAGTTCGCCGCGGCGCTCCGTCACTTTGGACCGGTCGTCCTCGGCAATTTTTATCTCATGCCTCAGGAAATTCAGGGCATTGATGACGCTACACTGGACAAATATGCCGCGATGGTCCAGTGGTACGCTCTGAATCGCCATGCCATCAACCCCGATACAGGTAAAGCAGATTTTGCTTCCCTGCTGAACAACTATCAATTTGAGGGAACTCTCTACTCCGCCACCATCGCCAACATCCCGGAACTCGCTCCTCCCGATAACGACGAAAAAACCGCCATCGGCTTCTTCAATATCTCGTCGGACGCCGACGGTGTCTTGCGCCGCGCTTTGCTCGTTCTGCCCTTCGGCCGCACCGGCAATCCCGATGATTTCGATCTCTATGGCTCTCTCGAAGTGCAGACCCTGCGCCTCTACCTGGGCCTGAAGACCGAGCAAGTCACCGTCAACTACGGCCCCGCCGGCATCGAAACGCTTCAATTCGGCGACAAACTCGCCGTGCACCCCGATTGGCTCGGCCGCATCATCGTCAACTACCGCGGCCCCGCGAGCACCTATCCCTACCATTCGATTGCGGACGTGGTTCATCGCAAATTCGCGCCGGGCACGTTCAAAGACAAAATTGTCCTCGTCGGCGCTTCCGCCACCGGCATCGGCGATCTGCGCACTCCGCCTTACGGCGGGATCAGCTATCCGGGACTCGAAGTGCACGCCAACGTCATCGACAATATGCTGAACAACGATTTTCTCATTCGCGGGGTGCACCAGGAACTGTTCGACCTCGCGCTCATTTTTGTCTTCGGCATTCCCCTCGGGATCGCCCTCGCCCTTGTTTCTCCGCGCTGGATGTGGTTCGGCCTCGCCCTGCTCGTCCCCTTCGCCGCGCTCATCTACCTGGCCTTTCTGCACGGCTGGTGGCTCAACTTCACGCTGCCCGCCGGCACGCTCACGGCGAATGTCATGCTCGTTTCCCTGTACTGCGCGCTCGTCGAGGAAAAAGAGAAACGCAAGGTGCGCTCCGCATTTGGCCAGTATCTCAGTCCCGAAGTGATCCGCCGGCTGCTCCTGAACCCGCAACTCGTCGAGCCGCGCAAGACTGACATCACCGTGATGTTCAGCGATATCCGCGGCTTCACCAGCATCTCTGAAAAGCTCGACGCGCAGGAGCTTGCTCTCTTCCTCAATGGCTATCTTTCTGACATGACGCACATCGTCTTCGACACCCAGGGCACACTGGACAAATACATCGGTGACGCCGTCATGGCCTTCTGGGGCGCGCCTTACGAGGATCCCGGCCATGCCGCCAGGGCTTGCATTGCCGCTCTCTCCATGATGCAGCGGGTCCACGAACTGCAGTTACAGTGGGAAAAGGAAGGCAAGCCCAGGCTCGACATCGGCATCGGCCTGAATTCCGGCGTTGCCAGCGTCGGCAATATGGGCTCGGCCCTGCGCTACGGCTATACCGCACTGGGCGATACGGTGAACCTTTCCTCTCGCCTCGAAGGCCTCAACAAGGAATACGGCACGCACATCCTCGCCAATGAATCCACCTATGCCGCCGCTAAGGACGCCGGCTTTCTCTTTCGCGAACTCGATATCATCCGGGTGAAGGGCAAACTTCAGCCCGTCACCATCTACGAATTAGCAGGTAAACTTTCAGAACTCCAGCAGGCTCCCGCCTACGCCGAATTGCAGCAGCGCTTTGCGCTCTTCGCCGAGGCCCGCCTGCTCTATCACCAGCGCCAGTGGGCCTTGGCGCAGCAGGCTTTTCAATCCATTCTCGATCGTTGGCCGGACGACGGCCCTTCGCGTATGTACTGGAAGCGTTGCCAGGAATACCTCTTCGACGAGCCGCCCGCCTCTTGGGATGGCGTTTTCACCATGACCCACAAGTAAGCTCGCTCTCCGGCCTGTTCCGTGAATCTCTTTTCCGACTCCACGCCCGCCCCGAACCCGCCGTACCCAAATATGGTCCTCTCGTAGTCTAATAGAAGTACGCAGACTCACTCTGCCAAGGCGGCGAGCCCGTGTGTGGCGATGTGCTCCGGCCGGCCTAGAGGTCACTTTCTTAAACTATGTGGATTGTCCGCTTAGCTCTTGCCAGGCCCTACACCTTCATCGTCCTGGCCCTGGTCATAATCCTCCTGACCCCTGTAGTGCTTCTCCGCACGCCCACGGATATTTTCCCGGAGATCAATATCCCGGTGATCGCTCTGAATTGGTTCTATGCCGGGCTCCAGCCGCAGGACATGGAGCAGCGCATTACCTCCGGCGTGGAACGCGGCATTACCACGCTGGTCAACGACGTCGAGCACATCGAATCGCAATCGCTAAATGGCATCGTAATCATCAAAATCTTTTTCCACCCCGGAGCCAATATTCAGACGGCTCTGGCGCAAACCACCGCCATTTCGCAGACTTTTCTTCGTTCACTGCCCCCGGGTACCACGCCGCCCCTGGTGATCATCTACTCGGCTTCCACGGTCCCGGTCCTTCAAATTGGGTTGACCAGCGAGCGGCTGAGCGAGCAGCAACTCTTCGACTTCGGCAACAATTTCATCCGCACGCAGCTGGCAACAGTCCAGGGTGCTTCCACACCTTTTCCTTATGGCGGCAAGCAGCGCCAGATTTCCGTGGATATTGATGCCACGTCGCTGCAAGCCAAGGGGCTCTCCGCAGTAGACATCGTCAACGCCATCAACGCCCAAAACCTCATCTTGCCGACGGGCACGGCCAAGCTTGGGCCACTGGAATACAACGTCGAGATGAATGGGAGTCCGCGCACCGTGGCGGAACTGAACGACCTTCCCGTAAAGACCGTCAACGGCTCGACGATTTACTTGCGCGACGTGGCGCACGTGCGCGATGGTTTCGCCCCGCAAACCAACGTGGTTCTGGCCAACGGCCACCGCAGCGCGCTGATGAGCGTGTACAAAACGGGAAATGCCTCCACGCTCTCTATCGTTGACCGGGTCAAGCAGACACTCCAGGACTACGGGCCTTCTCTTCCTGAAGATCTAAAAATCACCACCTTCTTTGACCAGTCCCTGTTCGTGCGCGCCGCCATCCAAGGGGTTCTCCGCGAGGCTCTCATCGCGGCGTGCCTCACGGCCATCATGATTCTTCTCTTCCTCGGCAACTGGAAGAGCACCCTCATCATCGCCACTTCCATTCCTCTCTCCATTCTCGTCAGCGTCCTCTGCCTTAGCGCCCTCGGCGAAACCATAAACATCATGACCCTGGGCGGCCTCGCGCTCGCTGTCGGCATCCTCGTTGACGATGCCACCGTCGAAATCGAGAACATCAATCGCCAACTCGCGATGGGCAAGGAAACTGTCCAGGCGATCCTCGACGGCGCTCAACAGATCGCCGTTCCGGCGTTCGTTTCCACGCTGTGCATCTGCATCGTGTTCATCCCCATGTTTCTTCTATCCGGCGTGGCCAAATATCTGTTCGTGCCGCTGGCCGAAGCCGTCAGCTTCGCCATGCTCGCTTCGTACATGTGGTCGCGCACCATCGTGCCGACGATGGCGATGTACCTGTTGAGCTCGGAAGACGAGTACCATGTCGACGAGCACGCCGGCGAGAAAATGGGTTTCTTACGCCGTTACCAGCAAGGCTTCGAGCGCGCCTTCGAGCGTTTCCGCGGTGCCTATCGCCGTGCACTTTCCACCGCCCTGCACCATGCGCCCATCTTCGCCACGTGTTTCTTGGCCTTTTGTCTCCTCTCGACGGGACTCATTTTCTTTCTTGGCCGTGACTTCTTCCCCAGCGTGGACGCCGGCCAGATTCGCCTGCACATGCGCGCCCGCACCGGCCTGCGCATTGAAGAGACCGCCCGGCTTGCCGATCAGGTCAACACGGTAATCCGCCACACCATCCCCGATCGCGACCTCATCACCGTTCTCGATAACGTGGGCCTGCCCTACTCCGGCATCAATCTCACCTATAGCAACTCCGGCACGATCGGCACCTCCGACGCCGAAATCCTTGTCCAGCTGAAGCCCGAACGCAACCGTTCCACTCGCGAGTACATCAACGAGCTGCGCAAGCGCCTCCCCGATGAATTTCCGGGCGTGCAGTTTTTCTTTCAGCCCGCCGACATCGTCACCCAGATCCTGAATTTCGGAACCCCTGCTCCCGTCGATATCCAGATTATCGGCATGAATCAGCCCGCCAATTACGCCGTGGGATTGAAGCTCGCCAACGAAATCCGCCACGTGCCCGGCGCCGTCGATGTCCACGTGCAGCAAGCCTTTGACGCCCCCACACTGTTCATGGACATCAATCGGACGCGCGCTCAATACGTGGGCTTGCAGGCCCGCGATGTCGCGCAGAATGTGCTGATCACGCTCTCTTCGAGTTTCCAGACGTCGCCGAACTTCTGGCTCGATCCAAAGAACGGTGTGAGCTACAACGTTGCCGTCCAGGCGCCGCAATACCGCGTGGATAATTACCAGGCTCTTCAGAACACTCCCATCAACAGCGGTTTGCCCGGCGCGCCCGCGCAGATCCTCGGCAATCTGGTGGACACTTCCACGGTCGCGCGTCCTGCTTCGATCTCCCATTACAATGTCCAGCCGATGATCAATGTGTATGCCGCCGTCGATGGACGCGACCTTGGCTCCTTGGCTAGCGAGGTCACGAAGCTCGTGGACAATATCCAGAAGGAGCTCCCGCGCGGCAGCCGCATCTTCATCCGCGGCCAGATTCAGACGATGAACTCATCGTTCGAAGGTCTGGGCTATGGACTCATCGGCGCCATCGTTCTTGCTTATCTCCTCATCGTCGTCAATTTTCAGTCCTGGCTCGATCCCTTCATCATCATCACCGCTTTGCCCGGCGCGCTCGCGGGTATCTGCTGGATGCTCCTGTTCACCCACACGACCTTGAGCGTTCCGTCGCTGACCGGCGCTATCATGTGTATGGGGGTGGCTACCTCGAACAGCATCTTGATGATTTCTTTCGCGCGCGAACAATTGAACGAAGGCAGGAGCGCTGCTGACGCGGCCCTGGAAGCGGGTTTTGTCCGCATTCGTCCCGTGATTATGACCGCGCTGGCAATGATCATCGGCATGGTGCCCATGGCCATCGGCCTCGGCGAAGGCGGCGAGCAGAACGCGCCCCTGGGCCGCGCCGTCATCGGCGGCCTGCTCTTTGCCACCCTGGCTACTCTTTTCTTTGTGCCGTGCGTCTTTTCCATCATTCACGGCTGGCTGGAGCGCCGACGCCACCGCGCCGTAGCACCGGGGGCATCCAATCCATGACGCCCGGATCTCAACGTTTTGCCTGGAGCCACTGAACATGACTGACGTATCAACACATCGCGGCAACGATCCCGGCGCACCTCCGCCGAAGAAAAGCTCCTTCTTTTTGGCTCTCTTCTTCATCGTCATTGTTCTTGTTGTTGTTGGCGCTTTCCTGATGTTCCAGCGCCACGCGGAATACAAAACGCTCGCCGACAATACCGAAATCCTGGCTATTCCCACCGTGGCCGTATTCCATCCCGCCGCACAGACGGGCGATGAAAATCTGGTTCTCCCCGGCACGCTGATGGCCTACATCGAATCTCCCATCTACGCGCGCACCAACGGCTACTTGAAAATGTGGTACCGCGACATCGGCAGCCGCGTGAGCAAAGGCGAACTCCTCGCGGAAATCGATACCCCTGAAATTGACCAGCAGCTTTCCCAGGCCCGCGCCGATTTGGCCACCGCGCAGGCCAACGTGCACCTCTCCGAAATCACGGCCGTGCGCTATTCCGACCTCCTCAAGACCGACGGCGTTTCCAAACAGGAAGTCGACAATGCGAATGGCGATTTGGCCGCCAAGCGCGCCATCGTGCAATCCGCCGAAGCCAACGTCCGCCGCCTCGAAGAGCTGAAATCCTTCCAGCGTGTGGAAGCCCCCTTTAGCGGCGTAATTACCCGCCGCAACACTGATATCGGCATGCTCATCAACGCCGGCAATGGCGGCTCATCGCAGCAGCTCTTCTTCCTTGCGCAAACCGATCCCATGCGCGTCTACGTCAACGTGCCCGAAGCCTACGCCTCTTCCATTCGCCCGGGCATCGGCGCGTATCTCGAACTCACGCAGTTCCCCGGCCAGAGATTTGAGGGCAAGGTCGTGCGCACCGCGGAGGCCATCGATCTCTCCACCCGTACACTTCTCACCGAAGTGGATGTGCCCAACAAATCAGCACGATTGCTGCCCGGCGGTTATGCGCAGGTTCATCTTCTGGTTAAAGTCACGACCCAGCGCCTCCAGGTTCCCGTGAACGCGCTGCTCTTCCGCGCCGAAGGACTCCGCGCCGTCGTGATTGACGCCAATCACCGCACGCGTTTGCAAGCTCTCACCATCGGCCGCGATTACGGCATCAGCCTCGAAGTTCTCACCGGCCTCAAGCCCGACGATTGGATCGTTCTCAATCCCCCAGACTCTCTCGAAGACGGCCAACAGGTACACGTCAAAGAAGTCAACAACCCGCTCGCGCCACCCGCCAGTGCCGCGCCTTCCACGCAACCCGCTCCCGCTAAACCGTCTGCCTCCAGCTCTTCTCCGGAGGAAAAGCCCTGATGACTTCCCGCGTAAATCCTCCACACCGCCCGCACCGCCTTCCGCTCGTGCGCGTGAGTCTTCTTTTCGCCGGAGTGCTTCTTCTTGCGGGCTGCACCGTGGGGCCAAACTACAAACGTCCGGCGGCGGCTGTGCCCGCCAAATGGGAGATCGTCGAACCCTGGCGCGAAGCCGTCCCCAAAGATGCCATCCCCAAAACCTCGTGGTGGACTGTCTTCCACGACGACGACCTCAACACTCTTGAAAACGACCTCCTCACCGCCAACCAGACCCTCAAAGTCGCTTTCGCCCATTACGATCAGGCGCGCGCTTCCGCCGCCGTCCAGAATGCGCAGCTCTTCCCCACGCTCTCGGTCGATCCCGCCGCCGAGCGCCAACGTTACTCTGGTACTCGTCCCTCCGGCTCCTACACCCCGCTCACGGGTCCTGTAACGCAGAATAATTATGTTCTTCCCTTCACAGTGAGCTACGAAGTGGATCTCGTCGGCAAGCGCCGCCGCACCATCGAAGCCGCGCAAGCCTCCTATCAAGCCAACGCCGCCGACCTCGAAAGCGTTCGCCTCATTCTCACGGCGGAGCTCGCCGCCGACTATTTCACCCTGCGCCAGCTCGACACGCAGATCGCTCTTCTCCGCCGCACCGTCGAGACACTCCAAAAGGGGCTCGATCTCGTCAACTCGCGCCACAACGGCGGCGTCGCTTCCGGCCTAGACGTCACTCAGGAAGAGACGCTCCTCAACACCACGCGTACTCAAACGATACTTCTCCGCCAGGAGCGCAAACAGTTTGAGGATGCCATCGCCGTTCTCACCGGCAAGCCCGCTCCTGATTTCCACGTCGCGGAGCGCCAGCTCGCCGCCGAGCCGCCAAACCTTGAAACTTCTCTTCCCTCTGATCTCCTTGAGCGGCGCCCCGATATCGCCGAATCCGAGCGTCAGATGGCCATCGCCAACGCGCAGATCGGCATTGCCAAGGCGGCTTACTATCCTTCGCTCGTGCTCTATGGCCAGGGTGGCTGGAACGCCGCTGAGATTTCCCAGTTGCTCAACGCAGCGAGCACTTTTTGGGCCGTGGGCGCCAATCTTGCGCAGGACATTTTCACTGGCGGGGCCCGCCGCGCGCAGGTGCAGTTCTCCCAGGCAGGCTACGATGCGTCCGTGGCCGCCTATCGCGGCACCGTCCTCAACGCTTTCCGCGAAGTGCAGGACAACCTCACCGGGCTGCAGGTGCTGGACGCCGCGCGCCAATCGCAAACCGACGCGGTCGACTCCTCGCGCCGCCAGCTCGAGATCGCCACTTCGCGCTACACCGGCGGCCTCGTCAGCTATCTCGACGTCGTCAGCGCCCAGCAAAATCTTCTCAATAACGAGCAGGAAGCCGCCATCATCCAGGGTCAGCGCCTGGTCACCTCCGTGCTCTTGGTGAAGGCCCTGGGCGGTGGTTGGGACGCCGCCAGCCTCGCCGCCGTCCAGGTGAAGCCGCAACCCCGCGACGCCTTCGCCCCCTGATTTCTACTCCTGGTTGCGCGAGACGCCATCGCATGCGCCTGATTTTCTAGCACCGAGAGCATTGCGTTTTCCAGAAAGCCCCAGAGCCGCTGCCCCTGGTTGGCGAGCCATTTTTTTGGTAGTTTTTTGATTCGCACTTGAAGGGAGCAATCCATGAAATTTCATGGTCCGCGTCGCAGCCTCGCCGTGTCTCTGGCGTTTCTTCTGTTCGCCTTCGTTGTCAGCGCGGACTCCGCTGCCTATCGGCAGTCTATCGAAAAGTGGCGCCACGATTACGAAGCCCAGCTCACTTCCGATTCTGGATGGCTAAGCGTTGCGGGTCTCTTCTGGCTCCACGAGGGCGAAAACCGCTTCGGCTCCGATCCTCTCAATGACATCGTTCTTCCCGCCTCAGCGCCCGCGCAGGCCGGTACATTCGATTTCCACGCCGGTAAGACTACCGTCCATATCCATCCGGGCGTCACCGCGACCATCAACGGCAAGCCCGTCGAAGCGGCCGAGCTGCGCCCAGACAACCGCGATGACCGTCTCGTCCTCGGGGATCTCACGCTCTATGTCCACGCCAGCGGCGATCGCTTCGCTCTCCGCCTCAAGGACAAGCACAGCCCCTTGCTCAAGAGCTTTACAGGTCTGCAGTGGTTTCCCGTTGACGAGTCCTACGCCCTCTCGGCGCGCTTCATTCCCTATGACTCGCCCAAACAGTTCGATTCGCAGAATGTTCTTGGCGATCCCATCAAGCTGGATATCGTCGGCTACGTCCTCTTTTCGCTACACGGCCAGGAGTACCGCCTGGAAGCCGAAGCCAATCCCGACGGTACGCTCTTCATCGTCTTCCGCGATCTCACCAGCGGCAAGGAAACCTACCCCGCCTCCCGCTTCCTCGATACCGATGTCCCCAAGGACGGCCCCAGCGGCAAGACCGTCCAACTCGATTTCAACAAAGCCTACAATCCTCCTTGCGCCTACAATCCCTACACCACTTGCCCCATCCCCTTGCCAGCCAATCGTCTGCGCGTGGAAATCCCCGCCGGCGAAAAACTCTACAAGCACTCTCACGTCTCCTAGTGCCGTTCCAACTTGATGAGCCTATGATTACAGATACGAATCGCAAAGCATCGAAGAGGGAAACCACGCGTCCGGCCACGTTTGGCTACATGGCTGGGTATTACCCAAGATCAGTTGGAACGGCACTAGTCTTCGCGCCATCGGAGTTGCCCGTACTCGCGCCACTAAGATAAAACCTATGGGATGAATGCAGAATTTGCGCGGAGAAGAGAGCGGAGATTGAGCAGCAACAACAGCAGCAGTGAGAACCGGTCGCGCGGAAATCAGATACTACCGAATTCCTTCACGCGTCACCCTCGCAGAGAGCCTTCCAACACGCAGCCACAATCCTACCGCATGGGAAGCGCGTACATCAGGCCGCCGTGGGTCCAGAGGTTATTGGGATCGCGTGGCAGATTCATCAACGACCCGGAGCCGAGGTCCCGCTCGAACATCTCGCCACAATTGCCAACGGCTTCGATAATGCGCCCAGCCCAAGCGTCGTCCAGCCCGATGAATTGCCCATAGCTGCGCTGGAGGCCGAGCAAGCGCCGGATCACTGGATCGTCGCTCTTCTTCATCTCGGCGAGATTCGCCTGCGTCACGCCGCTTTCCTCGGCTTGGATCAATGCTTCCACAATCCAGTTGACGATGGCGGCCCACTGCGGGTCGTCCAACCTATAGGTGGGTGCCAAGGGGTCTTTAGCGATTACATCTGCCAGGATTTCAAAATTCCGCGCCTTGCTCTGAAGCGCGATTCGCTCGTAGGCGAGTTGCGAAACGTCGGCAGTGACGGCGGTGCAATTCTTAGCGATTCGGGCTGGCGTTTGCGCCAGCCCGAACTCGGAGTAGCTGCTAATTCTTGTTGGTCTTGGGCCGCGGATTGAAGTCGCTGGGAACTACGTTCGTGATCCCCAGCTGGCGATCGGTGGTAGTGATCCCCAAATACTTGCAACCGCCAAAGCCCCAAGTTGCGGGCAAAGTCTGAATGAGCGCTTCAGAGACTGTTGCATAGTAGGACGGCAGGGGATCCGCTTTTCCCAACAGACGCGACGGGCTGAAGGCTTCGAGAAGATCCGTGATGCCCGGCGTGAGCGCATCTTCCGGACCAATGTCCTTTTGTCCAAATTGCTGCTCGCCGAGCTTGCGTCCTTCCAATTCGTCCGGCAGAAGCGCAAGCGGCGGCAGGTTGAACACGGTGTCAATAAATTTCACGACGGAGGATTGACTTCCCTGCGCATGGGCAATGTGGTGAGTGCGCGCGTAAGGCGAAATCACGATGAAAGGAACGCGAGGGCCGTTCGTGATTAGCGAGTTGTCCGGACCAAAAGTGCGGACCGGCGGTTGCACGTGGTCGTAGTCGCCCTCGGAGTCGTCCCAGGTAATGATGATGGCGCTCTGGTTCCAGTAGGGGCTCGCGGCGATCTTGTTGATCGCTTCGGCTACCATGGCTTCGCTGATTTGGGCATCCGAATAGGCCGGATGATCATCATCACCGAGGAAGTTCTTCTGCACTGTCGCATCGGGATCACCCGGCGTAAGGCTGAAGAGGTTCGTATAGCCTCCCTTAACGTAAAAGACTCCGCCCTGCCTTGGCAATGTACGGTTCTCAACTGCACTAAAGAAGTCGCCGAGACCGTGGAGTTGCTTATTCATCTCAGGGTTGTTGGAAATGTAGCCGAAATACTGCGGACCATTGTGGTGCGTGATGTAGGAAGCGTGCGTCCCGTTCGCATCCACAGGACCTTCGTTCGGATCAGTCACTTCCTTGTCAAAGCCTTCTTCGTACCAACCGAAGGGAACACTCGATTGATGCAGTTGATCGATGAATTCCAGGTCGTCCTGCACGTCGGCAAGGTCGCTGCCGGGATCGCGGTCGGACGCGGTTATTTCTTTCAATTGGCGGCCCGCCAATGTCAATGGCAGAGTCGCATAGGTCAGATTGAACTCGATGCCATAGCCCGGAAAGTCACCAGGGTTCACTGGCATCTTTTCCGCCGCCGGCGTGGTATCGGATGGCGACCCCCAAAAGGGATCACTGTCGTTCATCAAAGGAACCCCTGGCAGGGATCCGCCGTTATCGGTGTAGCCCTGGTCCGGGTGCAACGCCCACTGCGTCTGTCCCGCCTGCGCACCGATGATCGCGAGATTTCCAGGCGTTGAGGGGCCCGTCATCGTCTGAAAGATGTGGTCGAAAAGCACGAACTTGTCGGCGTATCCCCAAAGTAGAGGAACAGTGTCGCAATCCTCATGAGCCATGGCAAGTTCACCCATTTGCTTCGCTTGCAGGCTGGGAACGGCCGGTGGCGTGTAATACTTGAGTTCCTCGATGTCCGCAAACTTGTCCATGAGAGGGACGTTGTTCTGGATGTCCATTTTCGCAAACATACGAGGGTGAGAATGGTCGATATCGTCGGTGTCGGCCGCGTAGCATGTGGCGGGCGATAGGGTGCCATTGACCTTGGAGTTCGGACACGTATCACTCGGCCCGATGCGGAAAGGTTGGATGGTGGTTACCGAGCCATCCGTATTGACCAATTCCTGCGTAAAGCCCGGCGTCTGCGCCGCTGGATGGCTGTACAGCCCTTCGGCACCGGGAAAGGTCCCGAAATACGAGTCGAACGAACGATTCTCCTGGTAAAAAACAAAAACGTACTTCACTTTCTTTTGAAGCAATTCGACCGTAGCCGCTTGCGAGAGATGCGACTCTTGGTCGTCAGGGATGGAATACTTGTTGACCAGGTCTCTTTGATTGGCGGGCCCATCTTGCGCCCGCACCAATCCGGACGGTTGCAGCACCAACGCGGCAGCCGCCAGGTAAGCACAACCGGCCTTCACCAATGCTCTAATATGCATACGTGCTCCTCTCAAATTGAAAGCTTTCTGCCCGTGCGGTTTCCATCGCTCTTCCCCAGACACCACCTGAGAGTGGAGGGATTGGGCGAGGAAATGCTTCGCAGCACAAGGCTTAACAAAGGCGCGTGAATCGGGCTTGTAACTTTTGTGAATAGCTGATAAAGACCCTGGAACGCAGAGAATGCCTGAAGGTCTCGACAGCGCCTACAATCGATTGGGGTTACGTTAGGGTCCGTGTGCAGGAGGCGCCGGACGTGAAGCAGTAGGTCCTTGCCCCTGGCGCCCCCGATTCGACCGTGGAAGTCTCCGTCGTCTTTAACGCCATGAATACCCCGAGCAACTAAGGTTCGGTGCCCCTCCGGCCCACCAAGGCTGACATGACAGCAAACACCAGCAGCATCACCAGATACGCCGTTCCGCGACAGGATCGCGCCGCGCTATGACGCAAGCTCGCACGCTGGCCCGCCCGCTTTTCTTCTGCCACAATCAATTCATCGCCATGATCGCCGATCCTGACATCCTGAAAGCCGCGCAAATTCTCCGCTCCGGCGGCTTGGTCGTTTTCCCGACGGAAACCGTCTATGGCCTCGGTGCCAATGCCCTCGATCCCGCGGCAATTCGCAAAATCTATGCCCTCAAGGGCCGCCCTGCGACCAGCCCGCTTATTGTTCACGTCGCCAGCATCGAGCAGGCCCGCGCGCTGGCCGCCGTTTGGCCGCCAGAAGCCGAGCGCCTCGCCCGCGAATACTGGCCTGGCCCACTCACCATCGTCGTTCCGAAGAAGCCGATCATTCCCGATGACGCCACCGCAGGCCTTCCCACAGTAGGCCTGCGCATGCCCCGGCATCCCGTCGCCCTCGCGCTGCTCCGCGAAGCGGGCGTCCCCATCGCCGCACCCAGCGCCAACCGCTTCACACATCTTTCTCCCACCACGGCGCAGCATGTCCGCGAAGCCTTTGCTGACGACACGCCGTTTCTCCTCGATGGTGGCCCCTGCGAAGTCGGCCTCGAATCTACGGTAATTGCCGTAACGCCCGACGGCTTGGAAGTCTTGCGCCCTGGCATGGCGTTCGTTGAAGAGGCTCAGGAGGACAAGCCGGACGCGAACGCAACGCAGCCGCTCGAAAACGCCCATCGTTCTCCTGGCCAGCACAAAAAACACTACAGCCCGCGCACGCGCGTCCTTCTCGTCAGCCGCGGCCATCTTCCCCGCGAAGGCCACGGCGCCTATCTCTGGCTCGACTACAACGCTCGCGCCGCTTTCAAGCAGCGCATGCCACAAAGCGCCAACGACTACGCCGCGCAACTCTACGCCACGCTGCACGAACTGGATCGCCAATCCTTCGACTGGATCGCCGTCGAACTTCCCCCCGACGCGCCCGAGTGGACCGCGATTCGCGACCGCTTGACCCGCGCCGCCTACGAATAGGACGCATCCGAAGTAGGAGTGATCACAGGTGGCTCTGTTTCCGGCTATTGCGTTCGAGAAAAACCCAACGTTGTTGCGCTGCGCATCTGTGCTCTATGCCTCCGGACGAAGATCGGGTAACTTCTTGAGAACGTGCCACGCCGGGAACCGATGTTTCATCGCCGGTGTCCAATATAATGGCGGACAATGCCACCAAAAACGCTCTTCCGTGCGGGGATCGTCGCTCTCTTAGTGGGCATATTCCTGTTCTGGGTCTGCCCAGTCTGGCTTAACTTTGTTGAATCATATCCGGGGGGCAATGAGCAGATCACCTCAGTCTTCTTCTGGTTTTCTGTGTCGCTCACAGGCGCTGGTGGATTGCTGCTCTGGCGCGCCGCCTTCCGCATGCTCAACTTAGGATGGGAATCCGACCAACGCTCAAGAATATTCCCAAGTATGGTCCTGAGAAATGTCTTACCTTGGCATCGCCGTCGACCTATTCCCCTAATCACGCAACTACCGAATTTTGGCCTTATCTATGGTGCTGTCCTGTGGATCCTGATTTTCCTGTTCATGATTGTTGAGGAGCCGCGCCATTATTACGGTCTGCCGATCGACTTCAGAACACACGATTCCGTGATATGGGATAAGAGCCCCTGGCAGGAGACTCTCAGTGTCTATCTTGCCGTGGGTGAGAAGTATTACATCAACGGCCAGCCGGTGCCGCGGGAAGCCCTCCGCACAAGACTTCAACAAGAACTAAACCATCGCATGGTCTGGACAGTCTACTGCGAAGCTGACTACGACACCCTGAACATGAATGCCATTTACGCGATGGACGCGATTCAGGGGCTCGGCGCCAAACTCGTCTGGATCACCCCCAAAGTCCGCGAGGAGCTCCAACAAAGGGACCCTCTGGCGCGGCACCAACTCAATTGAGATGGACAACGAGAGAGTAACTCATGTGCAGCCGGGCGGTCGGAAACCGACCCACTACTAAGAAATCATCATGCTAGAGCAAACCGCGCAAGCCGCGCTACAATGCTTGCGCAATTTCCACTCGAGGAGATTCCCATGCGCAAACTTTTCTCACCGCGTCTTCTATTGGCTTCCTGCATTCTGATCGCTGCTACGTTCGTTGCCGTTGGCCATTTCGCGAAAGCCAGCGCGCAATCCGCCGCCGGCACCGACAAGCCCTTCGTCATCGAGTACTACTACAAAACCAAGTGGGGCCACGCCGACGAGTTCATCACCCTCTTCCGCAAGAACCACTATCCCGTGCTGAAAAAACAGGTCGAGATGGGCCGCCTCTTGCGCGTGTCCGCCGTCGCTCCCGTCTATCACACCACCGAAGACGGCCGCTGGGACTATCGCGTCACCATCGTCTACAAGAATGCCGCCACCGCCAACGATGGCTACGACTCCGCGCCCCTTCTCAAGCAGCTCTTCCCCGATCAGGATACCTTCAAGAAGGAAGAGCAGCGCCGCTTCGAAATCCTCGATGCCCACTGGGATCTGCCCATCAAGGACGTGGACCTCGAGGCGAAATAGGTCCCGTCATTCCGAACGGAGTCCGCGGAGTGAGGAATCTCACTGCGCTCTGTCTTTGTCTTGCGGGTGGGTGGCGAAGACGTAAGCTGTTAAGAAGATCGCGGTGACGCTCCTCCCAATTCTTGTTTCACGGATGCGTCCCGCCCAATTTCCCTATCCTGGCGGCCAGCGGAAATTCCGTCCTCCCAGCAAATGCAGGTGCAAATGAAACACAGACTGTCCCGCGCCGCTTCCGTTGTTGAATATCGTGCGGTATCCCGCCAGCAGGCCGCGCTCCTTGGCGATCTTCGCCGCCGCCATTTGCAGTCTGCCCAACAGGGCCGCATCCTCTTCGCTGGCCTCATGCAACGACGCAAAATGCTTGCGCGGGCACAGCAGTATGTGCGTGGGCGCCTGCGGGTTGATGTCCTCGAACGCAAAAATCTCTTCTTCATCCAGCACCAGCTTCGCCGGAATTTTCTTTGCGCCAATTTTGCAGAACAGGCAATTCGCGTCCATCAGTTCCCTCCCGAAGGCGGCAGCTCATCCAGTCGCAGCACCATGGGCGTGAATCCTTCCTTGGCCCGCAGTTGCTCCGCAAAATCCTGCGCCGCGCTCTCGCCGGAAATTTTCCCCACCCTCACACGGTAGAACGTCCCGTCGGGTGCATCATACTGCTGAATGAAGATCGGCGTGTACGAAGCGTTCAGGCGGTCGCGCAGCCTCTCGGCGTTCCCGCGATCCCGGAAGGCCCCCACCTGCACCGTGAAAAATCCCTGCGTGGGATCCACGTTCCCCAGCACTTCGAGCCGCACCCGCACCACGCCCGGCCCGATCGATTCGATCTCCCGCGCCGCCGCCATCGAAAGATCGATCACGCGGTTCTCCACGAAGGGCCCGCGGTCCGTGATGCGCACCACCGTTGACTTGTTGTTGCTGAGATTCGTCACGCGCACCATGGTTTCAAACGGCAACGTGCGGTGTGCCGCCGTCAGCTTGTGCATGTCGTAAGTTTCGCCGTTCGACGCGCGGCGTCCGTGAAACGGATTTCCATACCAGGAAGCGTTGCCTTCTTCGGTGTAGCCCACGGGCGCAGGCACCGCCGGGGTTTTGCCATGTCTCGCTGCTGTCGCATTGGGATTGGGCGCTGGGGAAACTGCCGTGCCGGGCTTGGCCTTTTCGTTGGCTTCTTCCGGCGTCGCGGCGGGCTGCGTCGGAGCCGGCGGAGGTTGGTTGGCGACAGGGCGCCTCGCGGCACACCCGATGCTGCAAGCACTCGCCAGCACCAGCACTGCACGCGATGTGAGCCGGCTCGCTCTCACGGTTTGGGTTCTTGCGGTGTGCGCGCTGCCACCCGCTCTTCCAGCTTCTTTGCCGCTTCGGCCAGCTTGTCGGAAACTTCCCGCAGAAACTGCGCCGTGCGCTTTTCCGTTGTGGGCGCTACCTCTTCATCCAGATACTTCCGCAAATGTGAAATTTCGTCGTCCAGTTTCCGCCCGAATTCCTCGAATTTGTCCATAAGTCCTCTTCGCCGGATTGCGCGGCGCCTTTCCGGTATTATAGGAATGCAATCTGAAGCCCGCAAGGAGGACGGTTGCCTCTTCCCTACCATTGGCAAATGCGCATCGCGCGCTGGAAGCAAGTCTTCGGCGGCATGTTTGGCGGCTCCGGCGAAAAGCGCCCGCAACTCTGTCCCGCCTGCGGCGCCCTCGTCGGCATCCATGCCAATCGCTGCCACGAATGCGGCACCAGCCTGCGCTTTTCCGTCGCTGCCTGGAGTAAAGGCCTCTCCGAATTCTTCGGCGGCCACGCCCCGGTCACCGTCGTTATCCTCATTGTCAATGTGCTGATGTTCGGCGTCAGCATGCTCCGCTCGTTACATGGGGGCGGGAGCCTTGGTTTATTCGGCGGCATAAGCGGCACCGAGCTTTACCGCCTTGGAGAAAACGTCCCCTTTCATAGCGGACTTTGGGCCTGGTGGCGCTTGATCCTCGCTACCTTCCTTCATGGTGGGTTGCTGCATATCGGATTCAACATGATGGTCCTCATGGATATCGCGCCCGTTGTTGAAGAGCTATACGGCTCCGCTCGTTTTCTCTTTCTGTATGTTGCCTGCGGGATTGGCGGCTCACTTTGTAGCACCATGCTGGGGAAATACCCTTCCGTCGGCGCCAGTGGCGCAATTCTTGGGCTGATCGGATTGCTCCTTGCCGTCACCACCCGGCGCGGCGGCGCCAGCATACAGGCGATGCGATCACGGCTGATTTCCTGGGTGGTTTCGATTTTCGCGATTGGCTATCTCTTTCCGGGAATCGACAATTATGCACATTTCGGTGGCCTCGCTACCGGCTTTCTCCTGGGCAGGGTCTTCGCCGACCACCAGCCGGCCCCCGGTCCTGAACGCACCCGCGCCTATCTTCTGGGCTGGCTCGCTGGCGCTGTGGTGATCGCCGCGTTTGTCTTTATGTTCCTTCAGTTGAACAATCCGCTGCCCCAGTGAGCAGCGGCCACCACGCGCCTCGGAATCCATGGAAGACGTCGTTTTGTATATCTGGTTAAACCCGGCACGAAAAGGGCTGGTCGTGAAACCGCAGGATTATCAGTATGTGGGGTCCTACACGGGGAAGGTGATGCCGTCGGCCTAGGTTGCTGTCCGCCGTGGAAGAAAGTGCGCGCCCTGATTTGTGATCGAAGATGATTTTAGTTGGCGGACCGCCTCAGAAGGCGGCCCCTACAAAACCAGGGCTTTCAGCGCCTGGGCGATGCCGTTGGCCCAAGCCTCGATGTCGCCCCAGTCGCGGAAGTCGCCCTCGGGAAATATCGCATTGTCACGGTTGACTGGCAGTTTCAGGATCAGCCGGTGAGTGAACCCTAACTTGCTGGCGTGCAATGCGCCGAAAAAGACCCGATGGTCTCTGGGCTTGATGCTCTCTTTAAACTCCGCGATCTCTTTGGGTTCCGTAAGCACGCAGAGGTCTCGGCCCTGCGCGTCTTTTGCCTCGGTGCCCAGCGGACCGCTGCTGAACAACCACACTGGCATGTTGGCCAGAACATCGCGGTTTCGCTGCACAAACTCCGTGGCGCGCTTCATCCAGCGGAAATAGTAGGCGGCGCTTCCGATCACAGCGGCGTCGTAGCCCTCGGGATCATCGGCGTGCTGGACAGGCCGCACCGTGGCCTCCAAGCCTTGCTCGCGCAGCGTCGCCGCGATGCGCTCCGCGATTCCCTGTGTGGCTCCGTAACGGCTCGCATAGACAACGAGGACTCTCATTTTCTGGCTCCTGGGCTCTCTTCTGTTTAAACCTACAACTGATAACTGAACACTTAGAACTTTAAGGGGCTGCGTTTGTTCCCGTTTTTTGGAACTAAGCCAGATCTTACACGCGCGTGAGCGTCGCGCTGCGCGCAGCTTCCAGGAGCTTGGCGGCATTCCCGCGTATGTCGCCGTGTCCAAACACGCCGGTGCCGATGACCAGCAACTCCGCACCGGCCTTCACCACATCAGTCACCGTGGTCAAATCGATTCCGCCGTCCACCTCGATGCGGAAGTCCAGCTTGCGCTCGGCCCTCATGCGCGCCAGCGCCGCAATCTTGTTCAGCGAATTCGGAATGAACTTCTGCCCGCCAAAACCGGGATTCACGCTCATCACCAGGACGTGGTGCACCAGATCCAGAACTTCCGTCAGGAATTCCACGGGCGTGGCCGGATTGACCACCACGCCCGGTTTGCAGCCATGTTGCGCGATCAGGTGCAGCGTGCGGTCCAGGTTGGCGCACGCTTCTTGGTGCACAGAAATCCAGTTGGCGCCGGCATCAGCGAACGCGGGTATGAACAGATCCGGTTCTTCGACCATCAGGTGACAATCCAGAGGAACGCTCACGACCTTGCGCAACGACGCTACCAGCGGCGGCCCCGCGGTAAGGTTCGGCACGAAGTGGCCGTCCATCACGTCCACGTGCAAAGCCGTGCCGCCGCCTTCAATCGCCGCATGCACATCGCTGCCAAGTTGCGCAAAGTTGCTGGCCAGAACCGACGGCAACAATTCGATTTTCGTCATGAATGGATTTGCGCTCCTTCCGCCTGAACTTTGATTATACGACGTACCGCTCGCCTCTGGCCCAGCTTCAACAAGCTAAAGTGCAGCATTCCGCCATGGAACGACGCAACGCAGTGCCTGGCTTTCCTGCGCCAGTTCCAGCGCGATCATCACATCAATCACCTGTTCCGGCGTAACCTGCAACGTGGCCTGGCCGAGCAACACATCTCGGACATTCGCGTAGAATTCACGCCAATCCCCGCGCGAGGCAACTTTTCGTTTTCGCGTTTGGCCATTAGTGACCACCGTCAGCACGCCCCAATTTTCCTCCGGATCGAGGACCCACGATTCGCCTTTCGGAATATCCTCGCGGCGGAGCGCCGGCTCCAGCGCATCGAATTCATTCTTGATGAAAGTTCCCTTTTCGCCCAGAAGCACGAAGCGCGGCCGCGGCGTAACACACAACATTGTCGCGCGCAGACGAGCGCGCAAATTGCCGGGATAGAAGAAACAGATGTCGAAGGCATCGTCAGTGAGAAAACCCGGGCGCTCGATGCGGATGTCGGCGGCCACCGCTTCCGGCGGGCCGAAGAGCATCATCGCGTGGTCCATCAGGTGGGGGGCCAGGTCGAAAAGTATGCCGCTGCCGGGGCCGGGCACTTCCCGCCAGGCATTCGCTCGCGAGGTCGGCCGGTAGCGATCGTAGTGCGTCTCGAATCCCAGAATTTGCCCCAATTCACCGTCGGCGACAACCTGGCGCACGGCTTGAAAATCCGCGTCGAAACGCCGGCTGTGGAACACCGTCAAGAGGCGGCCGCATTTCTTGGCGATGCGAAACAGCTCGATGGCTTCCGGCAGAGTGGGGGCGATGGGCTTGTCCACCACGACGTCGCGTCCGGCCTCGAGACATTGCACCGCGAAGGGGAAATGCGTCTGGTTGGGCGAGGCAATCACCACGAGCCGGATGGAATCGATGGCCAAGAGTTCCTCGATGCTGCGCACAATGCGCGCGCCGGGATAACGCTTGGCGGCTTCGTCGCCGCTGCGTTGCAGCACGGCGGCGAGCCGCAGCCCGGGCACGGCGTGGATCAGCGGCGCGTGAAAGTACCGTCCTGCCAGGCCAAACCCAATGAGTCCCACGTCAATCATGCGCGGCGCTCCAGGAAAACGTGAAATCGTCAGCAGTGTATCATCGACGCGCCCGCCGCCGCCGGGGAGATCGCGCCGCCGCCATTTGTTCCTGCCGCGGCAACGTTATATCCTTTGCGCGTGGAGAAAAGTCCGCCGCAGCGCGGCCCGACCCTGGGTCTGTATCTCGGCCTGATCGTCACGATCCTGGCGGTGCTGGCGTATGCCGGCTACATCACGCGCCAGTTTGCGGGGGTTCGCAAGCTGCAGGGCGAAATGGTGGACCGCAACCGCAAGGATTCGCTGCAACTCCTGCGCATCCAGAACGATTTGAATTCCCTGGGGCTGGCCATGCGGGACATGCTCGATGCCAGCGAGCCTTACCCACTGATTGCCTGGACCGCGCAATTCGATCGCACTCGCAACGATTTGAGCGCGGCGCTCAAGCAGGAAGAAAGCCTGGCGGAGGCGACGCGCACCAGCGATCAACGGCGCTACCTGACCCAGTCGCTGACGCAGTTCTGGGGCGCTTGCGACCGCATGTTCTCCCTGGCGCAGAATGGGCAGGAGAAACCTGCCCGCGAGCAGATTCGCGACACTCTGCAGCCGCAGCAGGCGGCACTGAGTTCCGCGGTTTCCCGCCTGCTGGTGCAAAACAATGAAGGCGAGGAGCAGGCCGCCGCGCGCATCGCGGAGATTTACGATCGAGTGCAGCGCCAGCTTTACTATTTCCTCGCCGCGATTCTGCTGGCGATTGTGGTCACCAGCCTGTACTTGATCCGCTACAACCGGCGGATTTTTGCGCACGTCGCGGAATTGTCGCTGCAACGCAGCGAACTGGCGCAGAAGTTGATCGCCACGCAGGAATCCACGCTGCGGCACATCTCGCGCGAGCTGCACGATGAATTCGGCCAGGTGCTCACGGCGATTGGCTCGCTGTTGCGCCGCGCCGATAAGGACATGCCGGAAAATTCGGCCCTGCGCGGAGACTTGCAGGAAGTGCGGGAAATTGCCCAGTCCACACTGAACAATATCCGCAGCCTGTCGCAGGCGCTGCATCCTGTTTTGCTTGAAGAGGCCGGGCTGGAGAGCACGCTCGACTGGTACATTCCCACCGTGGAACGCCAGACGGGGCTCGCGCTGCATTACGAGAAATCGGGCCAAGCGTATCCGTTGGAAGCAAGCGCGAGCGTTCAACTGTACCGCTTAGTGCAGGAGGCGCTCAATAATGTGGCCCGGCATTCCGCCGCGAAGGAAGCCTGGGTCCGTTTGCGCTTTCAGCCGGCCAGCCTCGAACTGGAAGTGGAGGATCGCGGGAAGGGATTCGCGCCCCCGGCAGGCCACACCGGTATCGGGTTGGTGGCCATGCGGGAACGCGCGGAAATTCTTGGCGGCACGCTGAAGATTACACCGATTTCGGGCGGAGGCACGCTGGTGCAGATCCACATTCCGCGGGACAAGGCGGAAACGCATGGCGAATAAATTGAGAGTTCTGCTGGTGGACGACCACGCGCTGGTGCGCCGCGGATTTCGGCGCATGCTGGAAGACGAGCCGACGTTTCAAGTGGCCGGCGAAGCAAGCGATGGCCTGGAAGCGGTGGAGCTGGCGGAGCAGTTGCGTCCCGATGTGATCGTGATGGATTGCGCGCTGCCGCAGATGAATGGCATTGAAGCGTCGCGGCGCATCCTGGCGAAGCTGCCGGAAACCGCCATCCTGATGTTGAGTATGCATTCGGAAGACACGCTGGTGAAGCAGGCGCTGGAAGCGGGCGCGCGGGGCTACATCCTGAAGAACGCGATGGACCTGGACCTCGTCAGCGCGATCAAAAAAGTGGCTGGGGGCCAGACCGTGCTCGATCCCCAGATTGCGCGAGGGGGTGTGCTGAAGGGCGAGCGCGACACCGGCCTTACGCCGCGCGAACTGGAAATCCTGCAGCACATCGTGGCGGGCAAATCGAACAAGGAAATCGCCACGGAATTGAATCTGAGTGTAAACACGGTGTCCGTCCACCGCGCGAATATCATGGACGCATTGGGCATCCACAAGACGGCCGAGCTGGTGGTCTATGCGATCCGCAACGGGCTGGTGAATCTTCCGTGAAGCGCCGCGATTTCATTCGGCAGGCCGTGGGAGCGGGCCTCGTATCTGCCGCGTTTCCCTATGCCCTGCCTGCCGCTTCTCTTGGATTTCGCTTCGTGGATGTCACCGGCAACGCGGGCTTGCGCTTCCAGCACAACAGCGGCGCCTACGGCGGCAAGCTGCTTCCCGAAACCCTGGGATCGGGCTGCGCATTTCTGGATTACGACGCGGATGGCTGGCAGGACATTCTTCTGGTGAACTCGATGGATTGGCCGGGGCACAAGCGCCAGCGGACGACCATGAAGCTGTATCGCAACAACCGCAACGGCACGTTCGTGGATGTGACCCAGGCGGCGGGCCTGGACGTGGAAATGTACGGCATGGGCGTGGCGGTGGGCGACTACAACAACGACGGCTTTCCGGACATTTTCATTTCCTGCGTGGGACAGAGCCGGTTGTTCCGCAACACCGGCAAGGGTACGTTCCTCGATGTCACCAAGGCCAGTGGCCTGCTGGGAAAACAAGGGCTGAGCAGTTCGGCGATCTGGTTCGATTACGATCGCGACGGCTTCCTCGATCTGTTCGTCTGCAATTACGTGCATTGGACCGCGGAGACTGACGTCTTCTGCAGCCTCGATGGCAAGAACAAATCCTATTGCACGCCGGAAGCGTATCGCGGCGACACCTGCTGGCTCTACCACAATCGGGGCAACGGCACGTTCGAGGATGTAACCGCGACCAGCGGCATCTTTGACAGCAGTTCCAAATCCCTCGGCGTGGCCATGCTGGACTTCGATCAGGACGGCTGGCCGGATCTGCTGGTCGCGAACGACACACAGCCCAACAAGCTGTACCGCAATTTGCACAACGGCAAATTCAAGGATGCGGCCGTGGAGGCGGGCCTGGCGTTCAGCGAGGATGGCAAGGCGCGTGCCGGCATGGGTGTGGACGTCGCCGACTACGACAATTCCGGCAAGCCCGGCATCATCATCACCAATTTTGATAACGAGATGATCGGACTCTACCGCGAAACGGGCCAGGCCTACGACGACGTGGCCATGCAAACGGGACTTGGCGCAGCTTCGCGGAACACCTTGGGATTCGGCTGCGTTTTTTTCGACGCGGACTTGGACGGACTCCTGGATATCGCCGTCGCCAACGGCCACATTGATGATACGGTGCGCCACATTCGCGGCAACGTCGGCTACGCGCAGCCCGCGCAGCTTTTTCTGAACCTCGGCCACGGCAAATTCCGCGACATTGCCGCTGATGTCGGCGGAGGATATGATTTGCCTAAAGTCGGGCGCGGCCTGGTCGTCGGCGATTTCGATCATGACGGCGATCAGGATCTTTTGCTCACCACCAACAACGGACCGGCGTTTCTCTATCGCAATGACCAGCTCTCCGGCAATCGCAGCATGCGCTTCCACTTGATTGGCACCAAATCGAATCGTGACGCCATCGGTGCGAATGTGAGAATCTTCTTCAATGGGCAGACGGAGTTGCGCATGGTTCGCAGCGGTTCCAGTTATTTGTCGCAATCGGAATTACCGGTGACGTTTGGCGTGGGCAAACAGGACGTCATTGACCGCGTGGTCGTGGAATGGCCCAGTGGGCAGAGCCAGGAGCACCAGAAACTCAAGGCCGGTAAAGCTTATCAAATCATTGAAAATAAAGGCATTAAGGAAATTTTCCAGTTCTAATACTTTCGCAGTATTGTCAACTTTTGAGCCCTGCTCTATAAACGATGCAACATTGAACCGCTTCCTAAGCAGGCCCTGCCTTCGCCTGATCTGGAGGCACCCCAACAAAGAAAGATTGCGGCCGGACACACGACCCTCCGGCCGCATTTTTCATTCTGGGGGATAGGGCAGTTGAACCAGGTGAGATGGGGGGGGAATGGAACGCTGGCGCTCGCTTGGCGTATTTGTCCTCGTTGTAACCGCAATTTATCTCTACGCCTACCCATCCGCGACTCTCTTTTATGCCGGCGCGGTTCTCTTGCACACCGGTCTGGGTGTGCTGGTCTCGGTGGCGCTGGCGGTATTTCTTTTTCGAGGAATCGGCAAGGAGCGGTTGCTGGCGCGTTTCGGCTGGATTCTGTTTGCAGCGGGCGCGGCTTTGGGCCTGGCGTTGATTCGCCTAGGAACGCCGCATCGTTTGAAAGCCTGGTTGTACGCGCATATAGCCCTGTGCACCCTGGGCGTGATTCTTCTGGCGGCTTCGTGGCTCTCCGCAAGAGGATGGCTGGGCGCGAGCGTTGGCCGGCAAGTAGCAGGATTCGCCGCGCTGTTGCTGGTGACCACGGGTATCGCCGCGGGTTCCTGGTATGCCCGGGAATTCGCTTGGCAGAATCGCTACGTCGTGCAGAACCCGCCGATTTCGCCGGCCACGATGTTGCAAGAGGGCGACGGCCCCCATGGAAAATTCTTTCCGAGTTCCGTGCAAACCACCGACGGTCAGTACATCCCTTCCGGGTATTTCCTGAAATCGCAAGCCTGCGAACGTTGCCACGCGGACATTTACAAACAGTGGGAAAGCTCGATGCACCATTTCTCTTCTTTCAACAACCAGTGGTACCGCAAGAGCATCGAGTACATGCAGGACGTTGCCGGGGTGCAGCCATCGAAGTGGTGCGCGGGTTGCCATGATCCTGCCTTGCTCTTCAGCGGGATGATGGACACGCCGATCAAGCAGAACATCGACAAGCCCGAAGCGCAGGCCGGCCTGAGCTGCATGATGTGCCACAGCATCGTGCAGGTGAAAAGCACGATGGGCCAAGGCGATTTCGTCCTGGAATACCCGAAACTGCACGAACTGGCCGCGAGCGACAATCCCATCATCCGCGGCCTTCATGATTTCATGGTGCGCCTGAATCCGGAGCCGCACCGCCGCGTGTTTCTGAAGCCATTCATGAAGAGTCAGGTGCCGGAGTTCTGCTCCGGCTGCCACAAGGTGCATCTCGACGTGCCGCTGAACGGCTATCGCTGGGTTCGGGGTTTCAACGAGTACGACAACTGGCAGGCCAGCGGTGTTTCCGGGCAGGGCGCGCGGTCATTTTATTACCCGGCAACTCCGATGATGTGCGCGGATTGCCACATGCCATTAGTGCCATCGAAGGACGAGGGCAACGTTGACGGCTACGTGCACTCGCATCGCTTCCCCGGAGCGAACACCGCGGTGCCCGTTGCGAATGAGGATGCCTCGCAATTGGAAGCGAGCCGGAAGTTCTTGCAGGACAATGAGCTGAGCGTGGACATTTTTGCCATCGCCCCGGCAGGCGGCAGGGGGCAGCAAAAATCCGCGGAAGTGCCGAAGCAGGAACTCTCGACAACGTTTGCGGTGGGCGAAGAGGCGGATCTTTCCCTGCCGAAAGGCCCGGCTGGAGAAACGCGGGAGATCACCGCGCCTCTGGGACGCGTGGATGCGGCGGTGCGCGGCGGGGATGATGTGCTGGTGGAAGTTGTGGTGCGTACGCGCAAGGTCGGGCACTTCTTCCCGGGCGGCACGATCGACGCTTTCGACGTCTGGGTGGAATTGCAAGCCACGGATGACAAAGGGCAGATGATTTTCTGGAGCGGCAAGGTGGAGGACGATGGCAAAGGCCCGGTCGAGCCTGGGGCACACTTCTACAAATCCCTGCAGTTAGATGCGCATGGTAACCCCATCAACAAGCGCAATGCGTGGGCTAGCCGTGCCGTTGTCTACGTCCGGCTGATACCTCCCGGCGCCGCGGACACAGTGCACTACCGCCTGCACGTGCCGGAAAACGCGGGCGAACATATCAAACTGCACGCCAAGTTAAACTACCGGAAATTCCAGTGGTGGAACACGCAATTCGCCTTCGGGGGCGTGCCGGACCCGCACTCGAGGGGTGACGTCGCGCCGGACTACGACGATCGCAAATGGAACTTCAACGGCGATCTTTCGCATGTTTCGAGCAAGACCAATGCGATTCCGGATTTGCCAATCATCACCGTGGCGGAAGACACGAAAAGCCTGCGCGTTTTGCCGAAGTCGGCTGCTGCACCGAAGCCCCTGGTAGCGTGGGTGAAAGAGGACTGGACGCGCTGGAACGACTACGGCATCGGACTGTTTCTCCAAGGCGACCTGAAAGGCGCGGAGCAAGCGTTCGAGAGAATCACGGAGATGGATCCGCAAAATCCCGATGGCTGGACAAACGTCGGGCGCGTGCGCGTGCAGGAAGGAGATACGGAGGGCGCGCGCGAGGTGCTGCTGAAAGCCCTGGCGCTGAAGCCGGGCCTGGCGCGGGCGAATTTCTTTTATGCGCGCGTTTTGAAGGAAGAGGGCAAGTACGACGAAGCGGCGCAAGCATTACAAGCCGTGCTGGCGCAATACCCGCGCGACCGCGTCGTCCACAACGAATTGGGCCGCGTGCTCTTCCTGCAGAAGCGCTATGCCGATGCGGTGAAGGAACTCCAGCAGACTCTCGCGATCGACCCGGAAGACCTTCAGGCGAATTACAACCTGATGCTTTGCTACACGGGCCTGGGCGACGAGGCTCGCGCCAACGAACATAAGGAACGATACCTGCGCTTTAAAGCCGATGAAGCCTCGCAGGCGCTGACCGGGGCGTACCGCCAGGCTCATCCGGAAGACAACAATGAGCGCCAGTCGATACACGAGCATGTTTCGGTGGCGCTCGGCCCCGCGACTGGGGCGAAATCCGCAAAGGCCGCTGCTATGGCAAAGAACGCGCCGGCCAAGAAGGCTGTGGCAGGTGCAGGCCGTTGAGCATGCACATTCTTTCCGAAAGAAAGGGACAACGGGAATGACCTGGATCAAAACGGTAAAGATGGAAGACGACGAGCAAGTGCGCAAAGCAATCATGGATCAGCGCACGATGTATCCCCTGGAGTACGCGACCCCCGTACCGATTGTGGATCACGGCATTGAGAACAGCATCGTCGGTTCGCATAGCCTGATTCCGGAGGCGCTGTTTCATGCCTTCAGCACGTTTGGGGCGCTGATGTCACCGGAGCTGCCTTTGCGGCGCGACCAGCACGAAATGATCGCCACGATGGTTTCGGTGACGAACCGCTGCTTCTATTGAATCGAATCCCACGCAGAGTTTCTGCGTCGCGTCACATTAAAGGATGAGATGGTGGAGGCCTTGCGCAAGGACTTTCGCAGCGCCCCCATCAGCGAGCAGGACAAAACGATTCTGGAGTATGTGGTGAAACTTACGAAAGATGCGACGCAGTGCAGCCCGGCGGACCACAAGAAGCTGCGCGCCGCGGGCTTCGACGACCGCGGCATTCTGCAGATTACGCTGATCGCTTCGTGGTTCAACTACATCAACCGCGTGGCGGATGCTTTGGGTGTGGGACGTGAAGGAACGGCGGAGGGCCAGTGAGGAGATTTTGGACAGCGCTCTTCCTGTTATCGTGCGCGACGGGAGTGAACGCGCAATCGCCGCAGGACTCTTCGGCCGACACCATCACGTTTCACGATATCACCCAAAAGGCCGGCATCCATTTTGTCCACAACAATGCCGCCTTCGGAAAGAAATACTTGCCTGAGACGATGGGACCGGGTGTGGCCTTCATCGACTACGACAACGATGGCTGGCCCGACATCTTCATCGTGAATGGCATGGATTGGCCGGGCCATGGCTCCAAACACAGCACGCCGAAGCTATACCACAATAATCACGACGGCACGTTTACCGATGTGACGCACAAAGCCGGCCTGGATGTCGAGATGTTCGGCATGGGCGTGGCGGTGGGCGATTACGACAACGACGGCTACGACGATCTTTTCGTAACCGCACTGGGACAGAGCCACCTCTTTCACAACAATGGCAACGGAACATTTACGGATGTGACGGAAAAAGCGGGTCTGCTGGGGCCAAAAGAGTTCAGCACCAGCGCGGCATGGGTGGATTACGACCGGGACGGCAACCTGGACCTGGTGGTGGCGAACTATGTGCAATGGTCGCTCGATGGCGATCTCTACTGCACCCTCGACGGCAAGAGTAAATCGTATTGCACGCCCGAGTCTTACAAAGGCGCGTCCGTGCGCCTCTGGCACAATCGCGGCGACGGCACATTTGAAGATGTGACCAAGAAGGCGGGCCTATGGGAGCCCACGTCAAAAACACTGGGAATCGCGATTCTGGATTATGACAACGATGGCTGGCCCGACCTGCTGTTTTCCAACGATACGCAGCCCAACAAGCTCTATCGCAATAACGGCAATGGGACGTTCACGGAGAAGGCCGTCGTGGCGGGCGTGGCCTTCAGCGAAGACGGCGTGGCGCGCGCGGGAATGGGCGTGGATGCGGCGGATTACGATCGCTCCGGCTTGGCAAGCATCCTGATCACGAATTTTTCCAACCAGATGCTTTCGCTGTATCACAACGAAGGGAAAGGGTTGTTTGTAGATGAAGCTCCGCGTTCCGAGGTGGGGCGCAATTCCCTCCTCACCCTGGGGTTCGGCTGTTTTTTCTTCGATTACGACCTCGATGGCTGGCCGGACATTCTGATCGCCAATGGCCACATTGATGGGGATATCCAGCGGGTGCAGCCCAATGTGAAATACGCCATGCCGCCGCACCTATTCCGGAACCTCGGAAAGGGGAATTTCCAGGAAGTGACGAAGAGCCTGGGCGCGGGTTTCGCCACGCCGCGCGTGGGACGTGGCGCGGCTTATGGCGATATCAACAACGATGGCCGGCTGCACCTCCTGCTCTCTACCAACGGCGGGCCGGTCTATCTTTTTGAAAACGATTTCACCGGCAGCCCAGGCGCCGCGAATAAAAGCGTGCGCATAAAACTTATCGGAACGAAATCCAATCGCGATGGCATCGGCACGGTCGTGAAGTTGACCGCGGGTGGCGAATCTCAGTCAGAGATGCTGCGCAGCGGCTCCAGTTACCTTTCGGCGAGCGAACTGGTGTTGACCTTTGGCCTCGCGAAGCACGAGCAAGCGGATAGCATCGAGATTCGCTGGCCCAGCGGGCAGGTGGAGAAGCTGGCGAATGTGGCGGCGGGCCAGACGATCACCGTGACGGAAGGAAAGGGCATCACCGCCAGCAGGAAATACGGCACGCGCTAGGGGCTTGCCTCAGTAATGCGCAGGCGATGCGCGGCCACGAGCGCCTGCCCCAGGCTGATGCCGCCGTCGCCGGCGGGCACCTCGGTGTGAAAATAGACTTCAAAATCCTGTTTGCGCAGCGCCGCAAGCAGCAACCGGAACAGCAGAATATTCTGAAAACAGCCGCCGCTGAGGCACACGCGATTCAGCCCATGCGCTTCGCGAAGCTTCTCCGCGAGTCCGAGAAATAACGAAGCCAGGCCATTGTGGAACCTGCGGCTGATGTCCGCCGCGCGCGCCCCCCGGCGAATATCGTGCAGCAGCCAATCGAAGAGAGCGCGCGTGCCAATCCGCCACGTTTCCCCGGTGAGCTGCAAGTCAAACGGATAAGCGCTTTCGTCAGTGGATTCATGGGCCGCCATTTCGAGTTCGATGGCGGCTTGCGCTTCATAGTTCACCGTGGCGCGCAAGCCAATCAGCGCGGCCACGGCATCGAAAAGACGCCCGCAGCTCGAGGTGGGCGGAGAATTCACGCCGCGTTCGATCATTTGGAAAAGGATATCGAGATTGGGCCGGTCCAGATCCTTGACGAATGGAATGTCGAGGCCGGCCAGAGGCTTGCCGAAGTGTTTCACCAGGTAGCTCACAGCAATGCGCCAGGGCTCGCGAATCGCGGCCTCGCCGCCCGGCAGAGCCACGTAGTCCAAGTGGGCGGCGCGCTGGAAATTGATGTAGTCCGCAAGCAGCACCTCTCCGCCCCAGATTGCGCCATCGGTGCCATAGCCGGTGCCGTCAAGAGCGATGCCGATCACCTTGCCGTCGAGATGGTTTTCCGCCATGCACGCGGCGATGTGCGCGTGATGATGTTGCACGCCGATCAGCCGGACATCCGCCCGGCCCAGCGCCCATTTGGTCGAGAAATAGTCCGGATGCAGATCGTAGGCGATCACTTTGGGTTGCACTTCCAGGATGCGCTGCAGGTGCTCGACGGCCTCCTCGAAAAAGCGGTAGCTCTCCAAATTCTCAAGGTCGCCGACATGCTGGCTGAGGAACGCTTCGCCGCCGCGCACAACGCATACCGTGTTTTTCAGTTCTCCACCAACCGCCAAAATGGGCTGCGCTTCGCCCTCCAGCGCCACGGGCACGGGCACAAAACCACGGGAGCGGCGCAACTTTTGTGATTGCCCCGCGGCCTGGCGCACAACGGAATCGTCGCAGCGCCGCAGGATGTCGCGGTTGTGAACAAGGAACGCGTCGGCAATGCCGCGCAGGCGCTGCACGGCCTCGTCATTGTCAATGGCGATGGGCTCCTCGCTGAGGTTGCCGCTGGTCATCACGAGGGCATCGCATCTGCCACTCGCAAAGAGAAGATGGTGAAGAGGTGTATACGGCAGAAAAATGCCGAGAAAGCGATTGCGCGGCGCGACTCCGAGAGCCACATGCACTTCGGGCCGGCGCGGCAACAGCACAATCGGCCGCTCGCGTGAAAGAAGCGATTTGCGCTCAGCTTCTTCGACAATACAGTAGCGCTCGGCATCCTCGATGCGGCTCACCATGACGGCAAACGGCTTTTCCACCCGGCGTTTGTGCTCGCGCAAGCGCTCTACGGCCGCATCGTTTGTTGCGTCGCAGGCCAGGTGAAATCCGCCGAGCCCCTTAATCGCAACGATGGCGCCGCATTCCAGAAGGCGCGCAGCTTCTCGAATGGGCTCGGCGATGTCCGCGCGCGCGCCGCCATCGCCGAGGAGTTCCACCTGCGGGCCGCAATCCCAACAGGCGTTGGGCTGCGCGTGGAAGCGGCGGTTCGCGGGATCGTCGTATTCCGCCTGGCAAGCCGCGCACATCTTGAACGAAGCCATGGAGGTGCGCGCGCGGTCATAGGGAATATCGTGAATGATGGTGAAGCGCGGCCCGCAATTCGTGCAGTTGATGAAAGGGTAGCGGAAACGGCGGTCGCGGGGATTGACCATTTCGCGCAAGCAATCCTCGCAGACGGCCACGTCCGGCGAGATCAGCGCCTTGGGGGGCTGATCAAGGCGGCTGGAAAGAATGAGAAACGTGGTGTCCGGCTGCAGTTCAACATCGCGCGGCACCAGCGAAGTGATTTTCGCAAGCGGCGGAATTTCCTTCGGCAGCCGTGCGAGAAACGACGCAACGGATTCCGCCGGTCCCTGCACTTCGATGCTCACGCCCGCCGGCGTGTTGGCGATGAAGCCCGCAAGATTGCACTCACTGGCCAGCCGGTAGATAAACGGGCGGAAGCCGACGCCCTGGACAATGCCGGTGACGTCGATGGCTTTGCGAAGTACGCCCGTTTGTGAAGCTGACGTCATGGTGAGCAATGAGGCCCGTCAGGAAATTGTCGCAGGGGCTTCCTGCCGGGTTTTCTGCTGGAGTGCGGCGAGCCAGGCAAGCCACAAATCGAAACCCTCGCCGGACTTGGAAGAAAGGGCCAGGTAGTCGATCTCCGGATGAATCTTGCGCGCGTTTTCCAGGGCTAGCATAGGATCGAATTCAACGTGGGGAAGAAGATCCGTCTTGGTCAAGATCATCAGCGAAGCGCGGTGAAAAATCCCAGGATATTTCAGCGGCTTGTCCTCGCCCTCGGTGACGCTCAACAGGACAATTTTCGCCGCTTCGCCCAAATCGTAGCTGGACGGGCAAACCAGGTTGCCCACATTTTCCACGAGTAACAGTCCGGGGCCGCGGAAGCCCAGTTCGTTCAAATGACGTTCGACCATTCGCGCATCCAGGTGGCACGTGCCTCCCGTGACGATTTGCCGCACCGGAAATCCGTAGCGCATGAGGCGCCGCGCGTCGTTATCCGTCTGCAAGTCCCCCGTCAGAACCGCCACCGAAGTGCCCGGCGCAAAGCTGCCCAGCGTTTTTTCGAGCAGCGCCGTCTTTCCGGAACCCGGCGAACTGATGAAATTGACGCAGAGAATGTTCTGCTCGCGGTAGCGCTGGCGCAACTCCGCCGCCAGCCGGTCATTCTCATTGAGGACTTTCTTCTCTACGGCTTCTCGCATGGTTCCTCCAACTCCAGATACGCAATATCCAATTCCGTGCCGCCGATACAGGAGCTGCGCGCCTCGCCGCACTTAGGACAAGTCAATTCCCATTCTCTCACCACGAATTCCTCGCCGCACGCGAGGCACTTCTGGCGCCGCGGACACCACTCAATTTCGAGCCGCAGGTGTTCCAGCGGAGTTTTTCGGGTCAACGCCTCAAACGCAAAAGCGAGGGCATCGCGATCCACATTGGAAAGCTCCCCGATGCGCACGCCCACGGCGGCAAACCGCGCGTCCGGGCGGCGGCGCGCCTCGGCTTCGATCGATTCGATGATGGAGGAAGCGATACCGACTTCGTGCAATGGTCCTCCTTAACAAATACGCGGCAGTTGATCGCCGGTCAGCATGTCCACGATGCGCGTGGTGCCGAAAGGCGTGCGCATCACCACCATGCACCGATGCTCGGAGGTCACGCGGCCGATGATGCGGGCGTCTTTGCCAAGCGGATGGTTCTGCAGCGCCCGCAAAGCCGCCTCGGCGGAGGCAGGCGCAACAATCGCCACCAGCTTCCCTTCATTCGCAACATAGAGTGGATCGAGGCCGAGCATCTCGCACGCACCGCGCACCTCTTCCCGAACCGGGATGGAAGTCTCTTCCAGTTCCATGCCCACGCCGGAACTGGCGGCAATCTCATTCAGTGTGCTGGAAAGCCCGCCGCGCGTAGGATCGCGCAGACAGCGGACCTCGCGCGTCGCTTCCAGCAAGCTCGCCACCAGCGTATGCAGCGGAGCGGAATCGCTCTGCACCGCGGTTTCAAATTGCAGCCCTTCGCGTTCGGCCAAAATCGCGATGCCATGATCGCCCAGCATCCCGCTCACCAGAATCGCGTCGCCGGGCCGCGCTTGTGCCGCGGAAAGTGCGATGCCCTCGCGCACCAGGCCGATGCCGGTGGTATTGATAAAGATTCCGTCGGCGCTTCCCTTCTCCACAACCTTGGTGTCGCCGGTGATAATTTCCACTCCGGCGTTTGCGGCTGCTTCGTGCATGGAACCGACGACGTGGCGCAGCGTCTCTATCGGCAAACCTTCTTCCAAGATGAATGCGGCGCTCAGCCACAACGGTTCGGCGCCGCCCATGGCCAGGTCGTTGATGGTGCCATGCACGGCCAGCGAGCCGATGTCGCCGCCGCGAAAAATCAGGGGTTTCACAACAAAGGAATCCGTGGTGATGGCCAGCCGCACGCCGTTCAAGGAAACGATGGCTTGATCTTCCAGGCGATTCAGGACGGGATTTCCGAGCGCGGGGAGGAAAATGTTTTTCAGCAACTCCGCGCTGAGTTTGCCGCCGCTGCCGTGGCCCAGAAGGATGCGCTCGCCCGCCGGAAGCGGCACGGGGCAGGAAAATGCGGCCAGGTCCTTGGTCTCGTCGTTGCGCACGGACTCAGAGTGTAACGAGGTGGCGCCGGTATTGGTAGTAGGCGGCACACGCACCTTCCGAGGATACCATCGGCGCGCCCAGCGGCTTTTCGGGTGTGCAGCGCGTTCCAAACGCCGAACAATCGGTGGGTTTCTTGAGGCCAAGCAGAACCTCCGCGCTGATGCACTCCCTCGGCTCTTCGGCGCAAACATCCGCGAGGTCGAACAACCTTTCGGCATCGAAAGCGGCGTATTTCTCCCTGAGCCGCAAGCCACTCTCCGGAATCGGGCCGATGCCGCGCCATTTCCGGTCCGAAACTTCAAATACGCGCGCGACGGCCTCCTGCGCCGGCCGGTTCCCTTCATACTGCACGGATCGCGAGTACTGATTTTCGACCTCGGCACGGCCTTCCTCAAGTTGCGCCACGAGCATGTGAATCGCTTCCAGCAGGTCTATGGGCTCAAACCCGCCCACGACTATCGGCACATGGAATTCGCGCACCAAGTCGTCGTACTCGCGCATTCCCACCACGGTGCAGACATGGCCGGGCGCGATGAATCCCTGCACGCGATTTTTCGGCGAGCTCAGCAGGGTGCGGATCGCCGGAGGCACGAGCACGTGGGAAACCAGCAAGCTGAAATTGCGCAGCCCCAGGCGATCGGCTTGCAGCACGGCCATGGCATGAGCAGGCGCTGTCGTCTCAAATCCAATCGCAAAGAAAACCACTTGGCGTTCCGGCTGGTTGCGCGCCAACTCTACTGCATCGGCCGGCGAGTACACGACGCGCACATCTCCGCCTTCCGCCTTCACATGAAATAAATCCGTTTCCGAGCCCGGAACGCGCAGCATGTCTCCATAAGAGACCAGCGTCACATCGGGGAGGCGCGCCAACGCAATAGCGCGGTCGATCATTTCCAGCGGCGTCACGCACACCGGGCATCCTGGCCCGTGCACAAGCTGCACGCTTTCACCGAGCAGGTCATCGATCCCGTAACGCATCAGCGTATGCGTCTGCCCGCCGCAAATCTCCATCAGCACCCACGGCCGCGTGGAACGCCGGCGAATCTCCGCAGCCAGGGCGTGTGCGATCTTGACGTCGCGGTATTCGTCCAAATATTTCATAATGGCGTGGGATCCCCCCCGCCCGGAGCAAGCTCTTCGGCGAGGACGCCCATGCTTTCCAGCAGGGCGTAGGTGCGTTCGGCTTCCTCTTTGTCCACTACGCTGATGGCGAATCCCACGTGTACCATCACGTAGTCGCCGACGTTCGCCTCCGGCACGAAGTCGAGGCAGGCCTGCCGCGTGATGCCGCCAAACTGGATGCGCCCAGACCGGACGCCGTCCAGCACATCAATTTGTGACACTTTACCGGGAATCGCCAGGCACATGCAGGTACTTCCCCCTGAACTCGAGGATACTGTTTCTCCCCGCGGAAAGATAGGCATGCAAGGGCGTGCAACAGCTCAGGCGCGGTTCCAAGCTGTCGGAATTTTCCTTCGTTTCGGCAAGGGTCCAACGCCACGTTAAACGGCGCCGAAAACGGCAGCACGCAGGGAAAAATTCACGCGTCGTGGCCTTCTTTCCGGCTCAGGAACTCGCCAAGCGCCACATTCTCGGAAGCGATATGATTCAGCAGCCAAGCGCGCAATTCCTCAACCAGCCAGTTCGCGCCTGACTGGGTCCAAATTCTCCCCAAGGTGAAGCGCAACCCCACGCGTGAACCTCGCCAGCCCACTTCTTCATGAGTTTATGCCCCTGCAGGCAGCCAGGCAAGACCTCGGCGGGCAAACCCGACGCTTTTCGCAAGTAAAACAGGGCAGTCGAAATGGCCAATTCGTTCCACTTCTTGCAAGTCCCAACCTGCTTGATCAGAAAAACAGTTACATGGCATGGAAAAAATGCCGAGGGGAATTCAGTTGGATAAATGTACTCATCGGCTGTTGAATTTTTCAACAATCATAAGTCTTTCCCTGTAGGTGTCTTGTTTTCAATAGTTTGCGACCGTCATCGAATCTTCGTCCGAGCGATCTCGCAATTCGTCCGTCGAGGTGTATGATGCTGGAGTGTGAGCTACGTCATAGTTTAGCGTGATTGGGCATGGCAGCATGGCAGGAGCCCCCCCTTTGGGCCCCTTACAGGAAAAATAGACTATGCCTCTTACCTCGAAGAAACCCCCTCTGCCCTCAGACGACAAACGCTGGAGAATCGTCAACGGCACGATGCGACGCCATGGCTACGCGCGCGATGCCCTGATCGAGACGCTGCACACGGTGCAGGAATCGTTCGGCTTCCTGGACAAGCCTGCGCTGCGCTTCGTAGCCGATTCGCTCCGCGTGCCGCTCAGCCAGGCCTACGGCGTGGCCACCTTTTATCACTTTTTCACCATGAAGCCGCCCGGTGAGCACGTTTGCCTCATCTGCATGGGCACGGCCTGCTACATCAAGGGTGCCGGCGCGCTCCTGAATGAGGCGCAAGCGGCCCTCGGCATCCAAGCGGGCGAAACAACCGCTGACGCCAAGGCTTCCCTGATGACCGCTCGATGCATCGGCTCCTGCAGCGTCGCTCCCGCCGTGGTGTTTGACGGAGAAACAATGGGGAACGTAACGGGCAAGAATCTCCGCGAAAAGCTGGCAGGATGGAGGCCCGCATGACCTTCGAGGAACTCGAACAGATTGCCACTGAAACGCGCGAAAACCGGGAAAAGTCGCCCTGCGAATTGAATGTCTGCGTGGCGGCGGGCTGCCTTTCGCTGCACAGCGATGCAGTGAAGAAATCGCTTGAGGAAGAGGTGAAGCGAACGGGCGCCACGTGCCGCGTGCGCGGAACCGGTTGCATGGGTTTGTGTTCCCTGGGTCCGTTAGTCGCGTCCGAACCTTCCGGCCAACTCTACAAGAGTGTGGCCCCTGCCGACGCCACCGAAATTGTGGAGAACCTGGAAGGCGTCCCGGTGCCGCGGCTCCTCTGCTCGCGCGAGCAGCCTTTTTTTCAGCGCCAGAACCTGATCGTTTTGGAGAATTCCGGCCGCATCGATCCGGAAAAAATCGAAGAGTACATCGCGGCAGACGGCTACCGCGCGCTAGTTCACGCCCTCACCGAAATGAACGCGAACGAAATCGTCCAGGAAGTCTCCAAGAGCGGCTTGCGGGGACGCGGCGGCGCCGGATATCCCACGGGCCTCAAGTGGGGCACGGTGGCAAAAACGGCCGGCACCACCAAGTACGTGATCTGCAACGCCGACGAAGGCGACCCGGGCGCGTTCATGGATCGCAGCGTTTTGGAAAGCGACCCGCATCGCGTTCTAGAGGGCATGGCCATTGCCGCCTACGCGGTGGGCGCGACGCGCGGCTACATCTACGTTCGCGCCGAATATCCCCTCGCCGTGAAGCGCTTTGGCGCGGCCATCCGCGAAGCGCGGCGGCTGGGCTTCCTGGGCAGCCAGATCTGCAACACCAAATTCAATTTCGATATGGAAGTGCGCATCGGCGGCGGCGCCTTTGTGTGCGGCGAAGAAACCGCGCTTATCGCCTCCATCGAGGGACGCCGCGGCTCGCCGCGCCCGCGTCCGCCTTATCCCGCGCAAGCTGGACTGTGGGACATGCCCACGCTCATCAACAACGTGGAGACGTTCGCCAACATTCCCAGCATCGTGCGGCGCGGCGGCGATTGGTACGCCTCCATCGGCACGAGGAAAAGCAAAGGCACCAAGGTCTTCGCTCTCACCGGCAAGGTGCGCAATGTCGGCTTGATCGAGGTGCCCATGGGAACGACCCTCCGCCAGATCATTTATGAGATCGGCGGCGGCGTCCCCGAAGGCCACAAATTCAAAGCGTTGCAGACCGGCGGGCCTTCCGGCGGCTGCATCCCGGAGCAGTTCCTCGATCTCTCTGTGGACTATGAATCGCTCCGGGAACTCGGCTCGATCATGGGCTCCGGCGGCATGATCGTCATGGACGACAGCGCCTGCATGGTGAACGTGGCGCGCTACTTCATGGAGTTCTGCATGTCCGAATCCTGCGGCAAGTGCATTCCCTGCCGCTCCGGCACGGCCCAAATGTTCGAGCTTCTGACGCGCATGACCGAGGGAACCGCCACCGCTCGCGACCTGGAGCTCCTGGAAGAACTTTGCGACATGGTCAGCAGCACCAGCCTCTGCGGCCTTGGGCAGAGCGCGCCCAACCCGGTCCTCAGCACGCTGCGCTATTTCCGGGATGAGTACATCGAACACATCAACGATAAACGATGCCGCGCCGGGGTTTGTGAGTGCGGTTCTGCTGTGGGGGTGACCGCATGAATCCTGCTCCGTCCGTTAAAACACTAGTGATCGATGGCAAAGACGTCAGCGCGCGCGCCGACCAATCCATCCTGGATGCTGCGCGCGAAAACGCCATCCCGATCCCCACGCTCTGCCACCTCGACGGCCTCTCCGAAGCGGGCGCGTGCCGCCTCTGCCTCGTGGAACTTAAGGGCTCTCCGCGGCTTCATCCGTCTTGTGTCACGCTGGTCGAGGAGGGCATGGAAGTCACCACGCAATCGCCGCGTCTGGAGAAGTACCGGCGCATGGTGCTGGAGTTGCTTTTTGCCGAGCGCAATCATGTCTGCTCTGTCTGCGTTTCCAACAACATGTGCGAGTTGCAGGACATGGCCAAGCAGTTGGGCGTCACCCATGTTCGCTTCCCTTACCGCTACCCCCGCTTGCCCGTGGACACCACTCACGAGCGCTTTACCATGGACCACAACCGCTGCATCTTGTGCACGCGTTGCGTTCGCGTGTGCATGGAGATTGAAGGCGCGCACACCTGGGGCGTTTTCGGACGCGGTGTGGACGCCCATTTGATCACGGATCTGGATATCCCCTGGGGCACGTCGGATACCTGCACGAGTTGCGGCAAGTGCGTTCAGGTCTGCCCCACCGGCGCTCTCTTTGAAAAGAGCAAGGTGGGCATGCAAGTCCACAAAGACCCCGACTTCCTCAATTACCTGAACGAAATGCGGGAGATCGAACGATGAGCAAAGCGACCCTGGCGACGATCTGGCTGGACGGCTGCTCCGGATGCCACATGTCGCTCCTGGACATGGACGAGCGGCTGATCGAACTCAGTCCCCTATTTGAACTTGTTTACTCACCGCTGGTGGACGCCAAGGTTTTTCCGCGGAATGTGGACGTTGCGCTGGTGGAAGGTTCGGTGAGTTCCGATGAGGACGAACACAAAATCCGGCTGATAAGGTCGCGAGCTCGGATTCTGGTCTCGCTGGGCGATTGCGCGGTGACGGGCAACGTGCCGGCCATGCGCAATTCCTTTCCCGTGGATGCGGTGCTCCACCGCGCCTACATTGAAAATGCCACCCTCCAGCAGCAGGTTCCCACCGAGCGCCTGCCCGTGCTTTTGAAGCGCGTGCGTCCGGTGCACGAAGTGGTGACCGTGGACGTGTTTGTGCCCGGCTGCCCGCCCTCGGCGGACACCATCTATTCGGTTCTTAAAGAACTCCTGGCCGGCCGTGTCCCCGACATCGCCGCACTTTCACGTTTCGGAATCTAGGGAAAACTAATGGGACAAACCATCACTATTAATCCAATCACCAGAATCGAAGGCCACGCCAAGATCACCCTGCAAGTGGACGATCAGGGAGAGGTAAGCGAAGCGTACTTCCATACCACGCAGTTGCGCGGATTTGAGAAGTTCGTGGAGGGCCGCCCCTACTACGAAATGCCCTATCTAATGGAGCGCATCTGCGGCATATGTCCCGTGAGCCATTTGCTGGCCTCGGCAAAGGCGTGCGATGCCCTGCTGGCCATGAAAGTTCCACCGGCAGCCGGAAAACTCCGGCGCATCCTGGAATTGGCGCAACTCATTCAGTCTCACGCGCTGAGTTTCTTCTATCTCTCGTCGCCAGACCTCCTTATGGGCATGGATGCTCACCCCAAAGAGCGCAACATTTTCGGCGTGATGGCCAAGCATCCAGAACTCGGACACGGCGGGATCCGCCTGAGGCAATTCGGCCAGCAGGTGATTGAAACGCTGGCGGGCAAGCGCGTTCACCCGGGTTGGGTGGTTCCCGGCGGCGTGAATGAACCGCTGAGCGTCGAGAAGCGGGACAAGCTGCTGGCAGATATACCCGAAGTCATTGAGATCGCGCAGAAAGCGCTGACTTGGTTCAAAAGAGAGCTCGAGAATTTCCGCGAGGAGATTCGCACCTTTGCCAATTTTCCCAGCCTCTTTATGGGGCTGGTTACGGTTGATGAGCGGGCAGGCTTCTACGAGGGCAAAATCCGCTTCACGGATTCGCTGGGGAACATCGTGGCGGATAAACTCGAGGCCGCGCAATACCAGGAGTATCTGGGGGAAGCGGTCGAGCCGTTTACGTTCATGAAGTTTCCTTACTACAAGCCGCTGGGCTATCCCGAGGGCATCTATCGCGTTGGCCCGCTCGCGCGGCTGAACCTCGTGGACAACTGCGGCACGCCGCTGGCTCAGCAGGAATGGGTGGAATTCCGTTCCCTGGAACGGAATGCGGTGTTGAGTTCGTTCCACTATCATTACGCAAGGCTGGTTGAAATACTTTTTGCCATCGAGCACATCCAGGAGTACCTGCTCGACCCCATCATCACGAAAAAGCAGGCCCGCTACACGGCTTCCCTGAACAATCTGGAAGGCGTCGGGTGTTGCGAAGCGCCCCGGGGCACGCTGATCCACCACTATCGCGTGGATGAGCAGGGCCTGATCACCTGGGCCAATCTGATCATCGCCACCGGCCACAACAATCTGGCCATGAACCGCGGCATCCTCCAGGCCGCGCGCCATTTTGTGCGCAGCGATAAACTCACCGAGGGCATGTTGAATCGTGTGGAAGCGGTCATCCGCGCTTTCGATCCCTGCCTGAGCTGCTCGACACACGCCGACGGGCACATGCCGCTGCACCTCCGTTTGCTTTCGCCGGAGGGCAAACTGCTCGATGAACTGCGCAGAACGTCATGATTCGTGCGCTCATCCTCGCGTGCGGTAACTCTCTTCGCGGGGATGACGCAGCGGCCTTGCATGTTGCGCGTGAGCTGCGTTCCGGCCTCTGTGAACCGGAAACCGCAATCCACTCTTCGACGCAGTGGACCCCCGAACTGGCCGAACCCATCAGCGCAGCCGATGTGGTCATTTTCGTGGACGCTTCGGCCGTTCTTCCTCCCGGAACGGTGCAAACCCGGAAAGTCTCGCCGATCCCGGATACGTCCGGCAGCCTTTCGCACCGATCCAGCCCCGCTGGCCTGCTCGCTCTCGCCAAAAGCCTTTACGAGGCGGTTCCTGCGCGCGCCTTTCTGATCACCATTGGCGCTCAATCATTCGAGTTATCCGAGGAGCTCACTGAACCCGTACGGCTCGCCATTCCAGAGGTCATCGAGCGGATCAAGGCGATTCTCTCCGGTATTTCCCTTCCTTCGGATGGACCGGGCGACCAGGCTTCTCCCTCCTGATTCCTAAGTCGCACGGATTGCTGCAAGACTCGAAGAGGTCGTGCATCACTCCTTCCGCAAACCGCCGTCATTCCGCCTTCCCGCCTCGCTGTGCTATGGTTTCTCTTCTCCCCATGTTCTCTCAGCGCACCAACTGGAAACTCACGCCCAACCGTCACGCACAGGCGCTCGAGGAACTTCGCGCCGCAGGGACACCAATCCTCGATCTCACCACCTCCAATCCAACGCACTGCGGTTTCCACTACGACACCGCCGCCATTCTCGATGCCTTCCGCAAACCCGAAGCGCTCACCTACGACCCGCAGCCCCAGGGCCTGCTGCCGGCCCGGGAGGAAGTTTCGCGCTACTACCTCCAAGACCATCGCGCGGTCGTGAACCCGGACTCCATCGTTCTCACCACCAGCACCAGCGAAGCCTACTCCTATGTTTTCCGGTTGCTTTGCAATCCTCACGACGAAATCCTGGTGCCCAAGCCCAGCTATCCGTTGTTCGACTATCTTGCGGATTTACAGGACGTCACGCTCATTCCCTACACGTTGGAGTACGCCCACGGCTGGTTCATCGATTTCCACAGCGTGATTCGCGCTCTCACCCCCCGCACCCGTGCGATTCTTCTCGTTCATCCCAACAATCCGACGGGTTCGTATCTTCAACCCGAGGAAGTCCATCGCCTCAACATACTCTCCCGCGAGCGCAACCTGGCCCTGATCGTTGACGAAGTTTTCCTCGACTACTCGTTTGCGGCGGCGCCTCGTGCGACTTTCGCCGGCAATCACGAGTCGCTGACCTTCACACTCAGCGGCCTCTCCAAGATTGCCGCGCTCCCGCAAATGAAAGTCGCCTGGGTCGTCACCACCGGCTCTGATTCGCTCGTGCATTCCGCGCTGGAACGCCTGGAGGTCATCGCGGACACCTACCTTTCTCTCAATGCCCCCACGCAATGGGCCTTCCCGGCTTTGTTTGAGCAGCGCCACTCGCTCCAGCCGCAAATCCTGGAACGCCTGCGCGAAAATCGAGCTTACCTGCGGGCGCTTGTGTCGCAGCATGCTTCCTGCGAACTGCTCGACGCGGATGGCGGGTGGTATGCGGTCCTGCGCCTCCCCGCCGGCCTCTCCGATGAAGACTTCGCCATCACTCTCCTGCAGACACACCACGTCCTCGTTCATCCGGGCCATTTTTACGATTTCAGTGGCGACGACTATCTCGTGATTAGCCTGCTCACGCCCCTTGACGTCTTACGTGAAGGAATCTCGCGACTGCTTCAGTTCTAGTGCCGTTCCAACTATTTCTGCCAAATGACGGTCCAAGCATCTGACGCGAACACGGAGAGAGTATTCTCGAAGGAATTTGCTGGAACAAGCTGGAACGCCACTAGCAGCTACACAGCCCGAAAAAGGCCAACCGACTCGCGTAAATGTGACCCGCGTCACTCTTCTACGTGACGCCTGTCATGACCGCCCCGTGAGTTTTGCGGTTAAATCATCGCCGTTCGTCACTCTTTTCCTTCGCTCCTTTATAGGCCCAATTGATGCCCACCCAGTTCCTCACAGGGATTCTTACCATCGGCACGATTCCAGACGTGATGCTGCATTCCGTGCGAACGAAACTCCCCGAGTCATTCGGCACTCCTTCAACGGAGTGGTTGCATGGGTGAATTCAAGGACATCGCTCATCTCATCAGGCTGGCCGGGGTCTTCCTGTTCGGGTTGATCCTCTTTCTTGTTTTCCGGGCGGTGACTATTCCAAAGAGTTTTGGGCAGTACGGCCCATTTCGTGGTGCGGCCCTGGTGGAACTCAGTTCGCGGCCTCTGGCCTTTGCGGGGCATGAGGCCTGCGAGAATTGCCACCCCGATGTCGCAGAGCTTAAAGCGAAGGGTGTCCACAAATCCATCAACTGCGAGTCGTGTCACGGGCCGCTCGCGAAGCACGCTGATGATCCAGGCAATGTCAAGCCAGTTTTGCCGGATGTAGCGCAGCTTTGCATCCGTTGCCACTCGGAAAACATCGCCAAGCCGGCAGGTTTCCCGCAGGTGAATGTAAAAGAGCATTTTGCTGGGCAAGCCTGCAACACATGCCACAAACCGCATAGTCCTGGTTTTGATGTGGGAGCCAAGAAATGAAATTGAACCGCCGGCAAATCCTGCTCTTGCTTCCGGCCGCAGCCGTCGCCTGGGACTTTGTGCTCGCCGGCAATCCGGAAAGTTCGCCCAACTATAAGATGAGCGACCACTGGTGGGGCATGCTCATCGACATCGCCAAGTGCATAGGGTGCGGGAGCTGTGTGCGCGCCTGCGCAATGGAAAACGACGTTCCGGAAGGCTATTTCCGGACCTGGATCGAGCGTTACCACGTCGCTGACTGGCACATCGAAAATCCCCAAGTGGATTCACCGCATGGAGGAATGGATGGTTTCCCTCCGGGCAAGACGGAGGATGGCAAGAACTTCTTCGTGCCCAAGATGTGCAACCAGTGCGTCGATTCGCCATGCTCCCAGGTGTGCCCTGTCGGCGCCACCTTTCATACGCCCGATGGTGTGGTGCTCGTTGACTACGATTATTGCCTGGGCTGCCGCTATTGCATCCAGGCCTGTCCTTATGGATGCCGTTTCTTCCATCCCAAGAAACATACCGCCGATAAATGCACGCTCTGTTACCACCGGATCACGAAGGGCCTGACCACCGCCTGTTGCGAGGCATGCCCCACGGGCGCGCGGCAATTGGCCGACCTGAAGAATCCCAACGATCCGATTCACGCCTTTCTGAAGACGCACTCAGTGCAAGTCTTGAAGCCGCATCTCGCGACTGGCTCGAAGCTGTTCTACAACGGCCTCGACGGTTCGGTCCGGTAAGGAAGAACCAGTCATGGAAGGATTCATGTATCCCAATGAGGTAGAGCTCCAGTGGAGCATCCTCATTGTTCTTTATCCTTATCTCACCGGGCTGGTCGCCGGAGCCTTTATCCTGGCGTCTCTCGAGCGGGTCTTTCGCGTGGAAGAAGTAAAGCCGACGTACCGGCTTGCTCTGCTGACAGCGCTGGCTTTCCTGATCGTTGCCCCGCTCCCGTTGCAGCTTCATCTTGGCCACCCCGAACGCTCGCTAGAGATGTACCTGACGCCGCATCGCTCCTCAGCCATGGCGATGTTCGGATTTGTTTATCTTTGGTATCTGATGGTCGTGCTGGTGGTGGAAATCTGGCTGGATTACCGCCGCGACATCGTGCGCTTGGCGGAGTCAAGCCGCGGCGTGAGAGGCCTCTTCTACCGCATACTTGCTCTTGGTTCGTATGACGTCAGTCCGGCGGCGCTGCGAATCGATGATCGCGTGGGATGGATTATCACCCTCATCGGCATACCTTCCGCATTTCTTCTGCACGGCTACGTCGGCTTTATTTTCGGGTCGGTGAAAGCAAATCCCTGGTGGTCCACTCCGCTTATGCCGGTCGTGTTTCTCTTCTCCGCGATGGTTTCTGGCATTGCCCTGGTCCTTTCGATGTACATGCTCACCTGTGCAATGCGCCATGTCGCCGTGGATATGCGTTGCTTAGACACCATTGCCAAATATCTCTTCTATACATTTGTCATTGATTTTGCCCTCGAGATGCTGGACCTCATTCACCGCATCTACGAATCCGATGAATCCTTCCGTAGCTTGGATTTCATGGTGCACACCCGGCTTTTCTATTCGCAGATCCTGATTCAGATTTTTCTGGGCACCTTGGCGCCTTTGGCGCTCCTCAGCTTCACCCAAGTGATCACCTTTTCCGTGGCGGCTCGCCGGCGCATCTACGCGATGGCCTCTGTTTTGACGCTCGTGGGGATTTTTGCCATGCGGTGGAACGTCGTGATCGGCGGACAACTCTTCTCGAAAAGCTTTCTCGGCTATACAACTTATAAGATGAGTTTTGTCACCCGCGAGGGACTACTGCCGGCGGTGGCCCTGATGATACTTCCCTTTGTCATCCTTTATGTGCTGATCAAAATTCTTCCACCCTGGCAGGAGGAACATCCTGTTGTCGCCGAGGCGCACGGGGACGATTGAGACGCGACAATCTTTAGCGAGCCGTCATCCTACTCTCTGACCTACTTTCCTCCTTTAAGTCGCGCCCGTCGCGTTTGACTTCCCTCGGCTGTCAGACTAATTCTACTTCCGTGGATAGGACAACCACTTCCCAGGCCGATCTAAGCGGCGTTGCGCACGCTCCACGGACAGTGCTGGCTGTTCTGATGCTGATCGGCTTTACCGCCGTGATTACCCAGATTGTTCTAATGCGCGAGCTGATGGTGGTTTTCTGCGGGAATGAGATGTCCCTTGGACTCATGCTCGCAAGCTGGCTCCTGTGGACGGCGATCGGCAGCGGTGGGCTGGGCCGCTTGGCCTCGCGAACATCCCAGCCTCGCCGGCTCATGGCTTTGCTCGAAGTGCTCGTCGCCCTCGCCTTTCCCTTGGCGATTTTCCTGGCACGTGCAAGCAAGGGAGCCTTCCAGTCTGTTCCAGGAGAAATCCTGGGGCCGGGGCCGATGATCTTCACTTCCTTGATGGTCTTGAGTGCATTCTGCTTCCTTTCTGGGGGTCTGTTCGCTGTGGGCAGCCGGCTCTTTGCCCAAGAGGCGAGCACTTCCACAATGGCAGGGACAAGCAACGTATATCTTCTGGAAGCGCTTGGTTCAGGCTTGGGGGGAGTTCTCGCTAGTCTGCTGCTGATCCGCTACTTCACAAGCTTCCAGATCGCCGCCCTACTTTGCCTGCTGAACTTCCTGGGCGCCGCAAACCTGGCAATTCGGTCAGTGCCACGCCACAGAGCGGCCGGGCTGGCGCTGGTTGGAGTTTTCGCGCTTCTGGTGTTCCCCTTTGGCTGCCCCTGGCTCGAAAAGATGTCACTCATGCGCCTGTGGAGCGGCTTCGAGTTGGTTGCCGCGCGCAATTCCGTTTACGGCAACCTGGCCGTGGTGCAAACCGAAGGCACGCGCAGCCTCTTTGAGAACGGCTTGGCCGCATTCCATGTTCCCGACCCCGCAGCCGCCGAAGAGGCGGTGCACTTTGCCTTGCTCCAGCACCCCGCGCCGAAGAGCCTCCTCCTCATTGGCGGCGGTGTGAACGGGAGCCTCTCCCAGGCGCTCCAGCACCCCAGCCTGGAGCGGATTGATTACGTGGAGTTGGATCCTGCTGTGCTTGATTTGGCACAGGAATACTTCCCGGCGGAGTGGGCGCCACTGCGCGCGGACCCGCGCGTGCATGTCCATAGCACCGACGGCCGCCTCTTCCTGAGAACGACGGATCTCAAATTTGACGTTCTCATCGTTAACCTGCCGGAGCCTCAGACTGCCCAGCTCAACCGCTTCTACACACTGGAGTTTTTCCAAGAGGCGGCCAGCAAGCTCACTCCCGCAGGCGTTTTCTCGTTTCAATTGAAAGCGTCGGAGGATTACATCAGCCCGGATCTGGCCGAGTTCCTGCGCTGCATTGACAATACCCTGCGGCAGGTCTTCCCGGAAGTCGTCACCATTCCCGGCGACACGGTTCATTTTTTTGCTGCGGCTCAGGCGGGAAGCCTCACGAATGATTCCCAGGAACTCATCGCCCGGCTGCGCGCCCGGCACATCCGCACCAGCTACGTGCGCGAGTACTATCTTCCCTTCCGGATGATGCCGGATCGTATGCTCGATCTCGAGTCGCAGATTCGTCCTGACGCGGATACGCGCACCAACCGCGATTTCGCGCCCATCGCCTACTACTTCAACGTGGCCCTGTGGAGCACACGGTTCAACAGCGCGTACCGCCGCGTGTTTCAGACCATGGCCGCGGTATGCTTCGGCCCCCTCGCAACGTGTCTCGCGTTGGCCCTCTTCGGGCTCGTTGCACTTCTACGCTGGCTGCCCTCAGCGGAAAATCGCTCGCGAGCCTGCGCCGGTCTTTGCGTCGCCGCGATGGGGTTTACTTTGATCGGCCTGGAGATGCTGCTTCTGCTGGCATTCCAGGCGATTTATGGCTACGTCTACCAGCAACTCGCGATCATCATTGCAGGCTTCATGTTGGGCATGACCTTGGGCAGCCGCTGGGGACTGCGTGTCGGGGTCCCTTCCGTCGGCCCGCGAGACGCCCGCCGCCTCTTCCGCTTGCAATTGCTCGCCGCCCTCTCCCCCGTATTGCTCTATCTGCTGTTCGACGCACTTGCCGCGATCAAAAACCCTGCCACGGTCTTCTTGGCGAGCCAGGTATTGTTCCCAGTATTGGCCGTTTTGTGCGGCCTGTTCGGGGGCTACCAATTCCCAGTGGCGACGCGAGTTTTCTTTTCAAACTCGAATCACAATGCGAGAGGTCCCGGAACGCTCTATGCCCTGGATTTGGCAGGCGCCTGTGTGGGAGCGGTTGTCCTCAGCTCGTATCTGGTTCCTGTTTTTGGTTTCCGGGATACCGCCTGGCTTATGGCTGTGGTGAACTTGGCGCCGGCGGTCCTGGCCGGTTTGCCGACTTTGGGAAAACAGGCTGTTCCGGCGTAGAGGCCTCTGGGCCCTTCCGTTCATTGAAGACGATTGCCGAAAACGCATAGATGTCGGTCGCTTCGTCCAGCCAGGCTTGGCGAGAGAGCCCGGCTTTTCGGCCCAATTCCTCAAGGTAGGTTTTCCGGTCCCAGCCCTCCTCGGTCGGCACTTGCGGGAGAAAGATTCCCTCGTTCCGCCCCTGGACCATCAGCAGGCCATCCCGGCCAATGCGAATCTCCTTGACGTCCGACACCCGGCGGAACGGCGTGAGGACCGAAATCTCGTATTCCAATTCCGGCAGTTCCCCGGCGTTCACGGGGGGAAAGCGCGGATCGCGCAGCGCCGCGTACGTGGCGGCATCCCGCACGGCGAGATATAGCGGCTTTTCCGCCGTAGTCAAACCAATGCACCCGCGCAGTTCTCCTTTTTCCTTGAGGGTCACGAACGCGCCGCGCTCCTGCTGGAACGCTGCGAATTCTGAGGCCGCCGGCTTATACAATTTCTCTTCCCGGACAGCCGTCTCCACCGACTTCTTGGCCAATTGGATCAAGGCGTCTTTTTCTTTTGAACCGAGAGAAAACGACTCCACCGCAGCAGCGCGGCTCGGCGCTTGAAGCAAAGCCACTGCACTGTAACCCACCACCCGGCTGTGGTCACCGGTTACATCGCCGGTATTCGCGTACTTGAGGATTTTGGCCTGGTTGGCTCCCAGCCGCTCGGCCGCCATCATGGTGGCCACAATGGGACCTCCGCCACAAGCCTCCCAAATGCGCGACTCGAAGTTCTGGGACAAACTGAGGTAATCCCACTCCGCGATGGCCTTCAAGACCTTCTGGTCGAGTTTCGTGGCTTCGTCGTAAGTGTGGTAATGCGAGAGATCGGAGCTGGCCACGATGAGCGTGCTTGTTCCCGTCCCCTTGAGCGTTTTGGCGAGCGCGAGCCCAAGGGCACGCTCCGTTTCATAGTTCTGCTCACCCATCACGATGGGAACCAGCTTGAAGTCACCCAGCACGCGCTGCAAAAACGGGAGTTGCACCTCCAGGGCGTGCTCGCCCTGCTCCTGGGTTGGAATGTGGCCACGGCTGGAAAGCTGGATGAGCGGGTTCAACTTGGCCAGCTTGGCGGCGAACTCCTTGTCCACCGCGACATTTCCGAGCGGCGTGGCATAGGCATCGCCGTCGTAAACCGAAACGAACGGGAAGCCCTCGAAATGAGAGGGCGCAATCACCACTACCCGCTCGAACTTTCGGCCTTTGAGCAGCGCGTAACTGTGTGCAGCCACTTTGCCGGAATAGATGTAGCCCGCGTGCGGCGCAATCAGCGCCACCAGGTTCCCCGGAAGTGGCGGTACCGCGGCTTGCGCCAGATAGTCATCCAGCATGCGCCGGAGTTCGTCGGGTTGCGCGGGATAGAATTGGCCAGCAACGGCCGGCTGCCGGATCGAGGGCTTCTCATCGGCCAGCCTGCCATCGCCCGATAGCGGCCCGCCGAGGAAAATACACAAGGGGAGAATCGCCCAGAACAATCTTTTTCTCATAGTCTGCACTCACAACGCACGAAGTGCGCTTCGACATCCATCACTGCCACACGCCCGCGATGGCTTGTTGGCAGTATTCGCATTTGCCTTTCCGAAGGTGCATCTCTTTCACCGTGAAACCAATCCGTTCAATGACGATACGGCGGCACTTGGGGCAATACGTGTTCTCCGCCGCGTTTCCCGGGGTATTGCCCAAATACACGTAGTGGAGGCCCTCGGCGTCGGCAATAGCTTTTGCGCGCTCCAGCGTCTCCAACGGCGTGGGCGGCAGATTCTTCAGCAGGTACTGCGGGTAAAAACGCGAGAAGTGCAGCGGCACCTCCGCACCCATGTTCGCTTTGACCCATTGCGCCAGCGCGCGAAACTCCGCCTCGCTGTCGTTCAACGTGGGCACTACCAGGTACACAAGCTCGGTCCACATCCCCTGCTTGCGCATTGTGACCAGCGCGTCGAGCACAGGCTTGAGTTCTCCGTTGACAACCTCTTTGTAGTACTTCTCCGAGAACGCCTTCAGGTCCACCTTGATCGCATCCACGCTTTGACACAGTTTCTTGAGCGGGTCCTGCTGGATGAACCCGCCGCTCACGACCACGCTCTTAATGCCCAAAGCATGGCCCGCTTCGGCGGCGTCGCGCATGTACTCGTAAAAAACAACCGGTTCGCTGTAGGTGTAAGCAATGGCCGGGCAGCGATTTTGTTGCGCCAGGCTGGCGAGTTCCTTGGGAGGCAGATAGGCATTGCGAACTTGCTCCGGGCGGGATTGCGAGATGTCCCAGTTCTGGCAGAACTTGCAGTTTACGTTGCAGCCCGCAGTGGCCACTGAAAACGCCAGTGACCCGGGGAAAAAATGGAACAACGGTTTCTTTTCGATGGGATCGATGTGCGCGGCGCACACGCGCGAATGCACCAGCGTGTAGTAGCTGCCGCCGCGATTCTCGCGTACCCCGCAATAGCCCCGCTCCTGATCGTCGATCACGCACTCGCGGGGACACAACTTGCAGCGCGTTTTCTTGTAGGGCAGCTTTTCGTAAAACTGGGCCTCGACGATAAACCGCGAATCCTCCGCGGGCTCCGAGCCGGCGCCCAATGCAAGGCTGGGCCATCCTGCTACGCAAGAACTCACACATGCGGCGAGGCAAGGAGCACCGGCCAACTTCAGGAACGTTCTGCGATCGTGCTCCGATATTCCAAGACTGCTCAGAGAGGCGATCACGGAGTCACAAGGCAGTGCATCGTTTGCCTCTTGCTTGCGGCGAAGCCCGCCAGGAGAGAAACTCGCTTCGCCTTTGCGCCTATGGGCTGTTTTTGACATAGCACGTATCTCGCAGAGGCTCAGACTTCCGCCTGTTCAATCTGGCTTGGGTCATTCGTCCCCAAACGGTGATTCGGATCGGCAGCCGTCGCGATGTAATCGGGCGCTCGCCCAATAGCCCGCAGCGATTTCATGCCTTTCTCGGTCCTTTTTTGCTCCAGGATTTGCCACCCGATGTAGTCCAGGGCAACCGGGTCCCGCGACATCAGCAGCCCGTTGTAAGGCCAAGTCCATTGCGGCATGTACGATGGGCCGCCTTCATACTGCGCCGTCGTCGCATCGCAAATGTGCAGCCGGACCTTTTGCCGGATGGGCGGCAGCATATTCACATCGGCGACGTACGGATCGCCGACGTTGAGGTGATACTTATTGGGATTGTGGATGGCGCCGAACAAATTCTTCAGCGCCATGGTCACGCCGGCAATTCCATGGTCTTTGAGCACGGGCAGGTTGATGACGGCATCGCATACCTGGGTAAGGGTCTTCGCTAAGCAACTGCCCACGCTCCCGTAGGTCGCCAGTTCCTCTTCATAACCCAGCGTGTCGTTGCCGAAACATTGCACGCGATCGTGGTGCGTGGCGATGCGAAATCCCGCGCGTTCCAGGTCCGCATTCAGCCGGTCCCAGATGATGATGTCCTTCTGCGGGATGCCGGCGTCTTGCAGTCGGGAGCACAGGACCTCGACCAGAAGCACGTTCGTCGAAATGCCCCGGCCGGCAAGGCCATTGACTTTCAGCCCCACCACTTCACCGGGACGCGCCACTTTCTTCCAGGCTTCCAGGGGAGAATCCGTCGCGTAAAGAGCCTGCACGGAACGATCCAGCATTTTCAAAAGCCGGCCGGAGTCCAAACTGGAACCCGTTCCGCGAAGCAGGGGATCGCGCGCGTTCACCACCTTGGCTTTTTCCCGTGCGGAGAAAAAGGCCGGGAGTCTACGCGTTCCTCCCGCGAGCATCGCGCCCGCAGCACATTTCTTGAGGAATTCCCGGCGGTTCGGTTCCAGCCTTTGCCTCATGGGGGTCTCGGAGGGTCCGGCTTGCGCACCGGGCACTTCTAAGTCATTTTTACCACTTTGCGGTGCACGTAGCAAAACAAACGTGGAAAAAGCGCGCCATAATGCTCAAATTCGATAACCCTGATGTGCTTTTCGCGGCCGCTCGGCGGGCTGAAAAACTTGACCCGCCCGGCCAGTTCAGAAGGTGAGTTTCAGTGCCAATTGAATCTGGCGTGCACCAGTTGTGAAGTCTGGCCGCACATATTCAGAGGTGGATTGTCCGAACTCCGGGCCGTCCGCGATCGAGTTATCGGGCTGATTGAATTGCACGCGGTTGAAGAGGTTATAGAACTCGAAACGTAAATCGAGTCTGGTCCGCTCGCTCAAACTGATGCGTTTGGTGGTGACGAAATCTGTGTTGTTGATCCCCGGCCCGCGGAATACATTTCGCCCTATATTCCCGGCGGAACCGAACGCAGGATCGGAGAAGTAACCAACCAATGGACCCGTCTGCGTGCGTGGAGTGCTGCTGGGTGTCACCGTTGCCGAAGGGTTGTAGTCGGGGCGCGCCGCGAATCCCGTGTGCTGGGTGTCCTCATTCGTGAAAATGTCATAGGGCAGTCCACCGGAAAAAGTGCTGATGCCTGAAATCTCCCAGCCTTCCAGCACTTTTCCGACGGCGCCCTCCGACCAGTGCTTGGCGCCACGCCCGAAAGGAAGCAGCCACGAGTAGTTCATAACCAGGCGCTGGCGAACGTCAAAGTCGGAATTGCCGCGCTCGGGCCCCAAATCGAGGGAGTCTCGCGGAAAGGATTGATTCCCTGCCCCGGGAACCAACGGGTCGGAGGCGTTGTCGATCGCGTGCGAATACGTGTAGGCCCCTTGAATCGCAAACCCGTGGGAGAAGCGCTTGGTGATGTTCATTTGCAGCGCTTGATAGGTGGAGCTGGCGATACTCTTATAAAGCTCGGCCTGTAGGAATGCATTGTTGTTCGCCGCATTGAATGGCAGCACGGGCTGGCCGGTGGACGGGTTTAACTCATTCGCCCCCAACCAGAGGGTGCTGAACTGCAGCGGCTGCTGTACAAGCTGGTCACAGACCGCCGGTTCGGGGGAGCTTGCACACCCCGCTTGTGCTTCGAGTTGCGACACCAACTGGGACACCAAGGCCGACTGAGGCGGGTTGCCATCCACCAGGCGCAGCAGGTGCGTCCCTTTCGATCCGACGTAGTTCACCTCGAAAAGAAGACTTGGGTAAAACTCATGCTGAATGCCGAGGTTCCACGTCTGCGCATAGGGCGTGTGCAAATTCGGGTCGATCAGGAAGGGCAGGATCGGCGCCGGACACGTAACGAAGATAATTCCTCCCGGTTGACAACTACTCGCGGTCCAAAGCGGGTTAAAGTTGCCCGGCGGAGTGGACCCGGACAGTGTGCACAGTCCCGTCCCCTCGACCAACCCAGAGCACGGCAGCGTTTCGAGCATCTGGTACGGCGGGTCGCCCCGCAGCATGCTGATGAGCTGCCCGAAAATGCGGTCGTGATAGATGCCATATCCGGCGCGCACCGAGCTCTTGCCATTCCGGAACGGGTCCCAGGCCGCTGCCACGCGCGGCTCGATGTTCTTCCACTCATTGTGATAAAGCGGAGCCTGGCCGCTGCCATCGCCCACTCTGACGAATGTGAACGGCCCAGGGCCGTCTGGCGGAACCGTAAGCGTGGACAAGAGATTGTTCACTTCCGTCGGCACCCCAAAAAACTCATAGCGGAATCCATACGTGAACGTGACATTGGAAAACACCTTGTAGGAATCCTGTCCGAACCCGGCGACTTCATGTTGCCGGAATTGACGCGCGTCGGTAGGTGTTCGCGTCCCGGCGCTGTTGAAGAACTGCGCTTGCGTTTGCAGGTCCACGCCCCCCAGCAACATCCAAACCAGGTTTTGCAGTGTGGGGTCTGCGTCTGCTGCGGTTCCTGTAATGGCCGCCGGGATGCCGAAGTTGGAAAACAAGCTAAAATCCATCATCGTGCGTGAAGCGTAGTTGTTGGAGCTATTCGAGTACACGTCGTGGAATTCGCCGCCGATCTTGATCGTGTGGCGGCTAAGCACCCAGGAGAAGCTGTCGCCGGCGGTAAACGTCCCGCTGTCGCGGGTTGACCCGCTGCTGTCACCCAACAAAATGCACCCAAAGCCACTGAGGCTCGCGGGCAGCGGAAAGTCCATGCCGTTCCCCACCGCATCGAGGCCGCCAGGGCTTAAGGCATTGAACTGACTCACGCCGGTACAAGTAAGGGGAAATTCCAGGCGGTTGAAGCCCAACCGCAGCTCATTCGTCATGGTTTGCCGGAAATTGGAAGTCAGCCCAAGGGAGATATTGTCGTTGTGCTGGTCGGTGGAAACGCCTCCCAGCCCGGGAAGGAAGTCTTGATGGCGGTAGTTGGTATCCGAATACTCGTTGTAAGTGTAGTGCAGGGCGAGAATGCCACCGCCTCGGAAGTCGTGGTCGATGCGTCCTGTGACGCTGTTGCCATTTGACAGCGAGTGGCTGGGGAAATGCAATATGCCGCGGGCGCCGTCCAGGATCGGACCATTGGGGGCCGGATAAAGCGCCAGGATTTGCTGCATCGTGGGGTCAAGGGAGAGAGGGGTGGCATTGTTTCCCGTGTCGTTGAATGCGGATCCCGGAGTGGTAACGTTAATCGGTATCTGTTGTCCGTTATAGATATAGGTGAACACACCGGTTTTGAAAGCTTCCGTCGGGACGATACTGGAATTCAGAATCGTCGTGCTGAACCGCTGCAACTCGCCATTTACGAAGAAGAAGGTCCGGTTTTTCTGAATCGGCCCGCCGAGGGAGAAGCCAAACTGATTGCGCACGAAAGGGTCATCGTTGCGGTCTGCGGCAAAGTAGTCCTTCGCCGAAAGCGCGGTATAACGGCCAAACCAATAGGCGTCCGCATGAAAATCATTCGTGCCGTGTTTTGTGACAATGTCAATGATGGCCCCGCTATTGCGCCCAAACTCCGGCAGGTAGCTGTTGTTAATGACGCGGAATTCCTGCGTGGTCTCCGGGTTCAGGACGCTTAGCCCTCTCGGGAAGCCTCCAAAATCTGGGTCGTTGTTGTCCGTACCGTCCATCAGGAAATTGTTGCTGCGTTCGCGCGAGCCGTTCACGGAGAAACCGCCAAAGAGCGTGTTGCTCTGGATCACCCCGGGCGAAAGTAGTATCAAGGCATAGGGATCGCGCAGAATCAGCGGCAAGTCGGTCATCTGCCGGGAGTCCACGAGATTCCCCACTTGGGCATCGTTTATGTCTACCGGCGCCACGGCCTCGCTGGTCACCGTCACCGTCTCTTTGGCCGTGCTTATAACCAGATGGGCGTCGAGCGTCAGCACCGCATCCACACTCAGCGGAATTTGGGAAAACAATATGGTCTTGAATCCCTGGTGCTCGATGCGAACGTCGTAGACGCCGGGGTTGAGATTGGTGATTCGGTACGTTCCCGATTCATCGGTCTCCGCCGTTCGCGAGATTCCCGTGGCCACGTTCACCGCGGTGATCTTCGCGTTTGGGACTTCTGCTCCAGTACTATCCGTCACCGTACCGGCGAAGGATCCTGATTGCGCCAATACACCTGGCGCGCAACACACAAGTACGATCACGACTAGCCAAATCGCGCTCCAATTCCTCATTGGACGCCCCCTGAACTTTAAACATTTGGATGCAACGGATGAACGGGAGTTTGCCACGCCTCGGAGCTACCTCAGCCCGCCTCATCCCCACAGGAAAATGCCCCAGCCCCGTGAGCGCTCCTAGGCTGAGCAGAATACCTCCCCTGGAGGTATTGAGCCGCAGTTTCCCTCTTGCCCTCGAAAACAGCACTATTGTACGCCCAACTCGCTTTTTTGCGACACTTTGACACGATTTTTCATCGCAGCGCTCCCGCCGCTTCGCCCCATCCCCGCCGGCACAGCCCGAAATGGCCCCAGATTCCCGCCCGCTTTTGCTATACCTCAACGAACTGCGCGCCAGATTTCGGCACACTCGGCAGTTGAGCGTTTTGAAATTCGCCTGTTTATAGGATTATTTGAAGTTTGGTAGCGATACCGGGATTCGAACCCGGGTTTCCGCCGTGAGAGGGCGGCGTCCTAGACCCCTAGACGATATCGCCATTGCGGTCAGCCATTTGGGACGGCTCAACCACAGTTTTTTATTCTCGCACGCCACGTTGGCCCTCGCAAGCAATCCTCCCGTGCGGCACTGTCCTAATTCGGATTGGTTGCGACAGGATTGACAGCGAATGGAGACGAAGTAGTTGGAGCCTTGTTATTCTCGGCTTTTCTTGTGACGCAAAGGCGGGTGCCAGTGGCTTTACCGGTTGCCTCCCATGGGACTGGGGAAGGTGATTGTGTGATAGCGAACGGCACACCCAGAATCAAGCAGCTCACAACGCAATTATTGCAACACCTGGGGTGTTCAAAATTGAACACTTCTTCCCGTGCCCTCATGTTCACCCGTCACAAAGGATATTGGGGCTCGCGTGTTAAACTGTATTTCTTGTCGATGAATCCGCAGAATTCGAACAGTAGCGTGACACATCCTCGAGGTACGCGTGCGCGTGTCCTGCTTAGCTCTGTTTTCGGCCCGTATGCACAGAACGACGAATTCGGCAGCCGCGCTATTAATCCCATGGAGCTGTACCACAATCAGGTAACCCGCGCGCAAGGCGCTTTCTCTCTCCGGATGTTCCATCGCTCCTGGGGCATCATGCTCATCCAGGCCAATATCTCCACACCCTGCACGGTCCTCGATTTTCCCACGCGCGAAGCGTTCGCGCGCGAATTGACCTCGCACGAATACGAGGTCGTGGGCATCTCCTCGATCATCATCAACGTCGGCAAAGTCCGCGAAATGTGCCGCATGGTGCGCCAACTCTCACCGCACTCCACGATCATCGTTGGCGGCCATGTCACCGCGATCCCTGGCATCGAGCATTTGGCGGACGCCGACCATTACGTTCGCGGCGAAGGCATCTCGTGGATGCGGCGCTACCTGGGCGAGGACGTGACCGCGCCCATCAAGCATCCCGCCATCGTTTCCGGGATTCAGACGCGCGCCATGGGCATGCGCCTTCCCGAGCGCCGGGGTTCCACGGCCGCCACGATTATCCCCTCGGTTGGCTGTCCCATGGGTTGCAGCTTCTGTGCCACCTCGTCGTTCTTCGGAGGCAAGGGCAATTTCTACAATTTCTATGAAACCGGCGACGAGCTCTTTGACATCATGGAGGGCTTTGAGACTTCGCTGGGCGTGCAGACCTTTTTCATCATGGACGAGAATTTTCTGCTGCACCGCAAGCGCGCCCTGCAGCTTCTGGCGCGCATGAAGGCCGCAGGCAAAAGCTGGGGTATGGCGGTGTTTGCCTCCGCGAATGCCATCAAGCTCTACACAATGCAGGAACTCGTGGAACTCGGCATCTCCTGGGTGTGGATGGGCCTGGAGTCCCCGCACTCGGTGTATACCAAGCTCAAGGGCACGGACACGCGCGAACTGACCCACGAGCTGCGCAGCCACGGTATTCGCGTGCAGGGCTCCACGATTATTGGACTGGAGCACCATACACCCGGCAATATCACCGACGAGATCGAGCACGCCTGCAGCCATGAGACCGATTTCCACCAGTTCATGCTCTACACGCCTGTGCCGGGCACGCCGCTCTACCGCGAAATGAAAGAACAGGGCCGGATGCTGGACTTCGTGGACCTTGCCGACATCCACGGCCAGTTCAAATTCAACTTTCAGCACGCCGCCATTTCCCGCGAAGACTCCAAACGCTTTCTCGATTGGGCCTTTCTCCACGATTTCGAGTGCAACGGCCCTAGCTTGTACCGCATGTGCCAGACCATGCTGCAAGGCTGGCGGCGCTACCGCGATTATCCCGATCCCCGCGTTCGCGAGCGCTTTGCCCGCGAAATGCAGAAGCTGCGCACCGGCTATAGTGCCGCGCTTTGGGCAATGGAACACCAATTCCGCTCGGTGAATCGCAGTGTCAGCGAAAAAATGAAGGCCTTGCGCAAGGATGTTGAGAGCGAGTCTGGCATCGTCGCCCGGCTCAGCTCGCGCGCGCTTGGCCCTCTTCTCTTGTGGACTACGCGCCGCGAAGAGCGCCGCCTGGCCAAGGGCAAGACCTACGAGCCCCCCACGTTCCTCGAACGCACCAACTGGGCCTCTACCTGACACTCTGTTGCTGTTTGTGGCGTGACCCAATCTCTTTTCTGGCAGCTTGCTGAAAATCTGCGGAACAAACATTCTTCAGGGCTGAAGAGTCTGCGTGAGAACTGGGAAAAGCGCTAAACGGACAGTGGGTGGAGGCAGGATCGCGCCATCTTTTGCGATGGCTGGCTAGGCTACCTGCGATACCTGCAAGTGTTGTGTCCTGCAAGTTCGTTGCGGTTCTCTTTAGGGGGTCTGGGCTCCAGCCCTGACATAAAGTCTACTAAGTGAATTGGGCTTTAGCCCCTGAAGGGGCTGGACATCTTCACACCAGTTTTTGGGACGCGACACTAGTTGGCGGCGAGGTCTTCCAAAGCTGCCAGATCGCGGACCAATAGTGTCGAGCCATTCACTTCCACCAGGCGCTGCCGCTTGAATTCGCTCAGTGTGCGGCTCACGGTTTCGCGCGAACAGCCGATCAATTGCGCCATTTCTTCGTGCGTCAATGTCAGTTTGACGCGCACAAACCCCCCGCTCGGACGCCCATCGCCGGCCCACTCCACCAGAAACCTCGCCAGCCTTTCCGCGGCCGAGTTGCTCAATCCGATCGACCGTATGACGTCATAGGCCATCTGGCAGTCGCGCCCCAGGTGTTGCGCCACCTGAAATGATGCGTCGCTGTGCTCTTTGATGAACTTCAGAAAATCGTCGCGCGGAACGAACGCCAGTTGGCACGGCTGCAGCGTTTCCACCGTGATGTCATACGGCATCCCCGTCAGGATCGGGTTCAGGCCGATCACTTCCCCGGCATTCGCGATCTTCAGGATGAAGGTCTTGCCCTCGCTGTTTGTGGTCAGCAGCTTCGCGCGGCCTTGGCACAGCAGGTGGATGCCCCGTGCTGCTTCCCCCTCCATCACGATCAACGCGCCCTCCGGATACGTGCTGACGTGCATGATCGGGCGCAGGGCCGCTCGCGATGGCTCGGAAAAGCCGCAGAAGAACTCGGTGCTGCGGACCCTGCAACTCCTGCAATCATCCTCGATCGGCAAGCCGTACGGAGTGCGCGTCCTGCTCCGGAGTTCTGTGTTTTGCCGCAAGCTAGAAACTTCCGGTCTTTCCGCAACCATTGAATTTGGCATATGGCCTTCCCTCTCCTCCGCTTCCCGTCTCGTTTAGCCTTAGCAGAGAGGCAACTCGAAGGCCTAACTAGAGCAATCCGGTCGTTTTGGTCGAATTCCTGCAAGACAAACAAAATGCATCGTTTATTCTGAATAACGAAACTCGAAATTTCGCGCCTGAGTTTCAGAATGAGGCCTGAACTGAGTCATTTCCCACAAAAGTGTGTGATCTTAATCACTCTTCATTGTGACATTTGACCGGAGCCTTCTTGGACTCTGCAGCTTCTCCTGAGGAGACGATCTGGCATTGCTGTTCACCAAGGAGAGATCTCCCTTGACAACTAGTTACTTTATATGTATAATTATTGACGAGTTAATGTACGCCTCGTCGTTTCTACGAGCAGTCTCTCTGGAAGGGCCCTTTTCATTAAGTCAGATTGAAATCGTTCTGCAGCATGAGCCTTGGAGGTATCTCCCCTTATTCCGTGGGCCCATGTAAATCCTTATTTTTGAGATTTTTGTGGGCGCTTTAGCGATAACAATTTCGGTAACTCTTTTCTGTCAATCGCTTTGGCACTCTTGCCAAAAAAACAGGCGAGTAGGATTTGCAAATCCCTCCTGCTAAAAATAACAGGGGAACCCACGCGCTGCCGAATGGCGAGACCTCGCAGGATCTTACAGTGGTGGCGTCTGGCGCCTGGCGATCTCGGCCGCCACCTGCCTCATCTCGTCGTGAATCAATCCATTCGAGGCCAGGATGGACTTGCCGCCAAGGGTATACGACCGCCCCTCAAGGTCGCTGATCGTTCCGCCCGCTTCTTCAACCAACACGACGCCCGCGGCAGAGTCCCAAGGTTTAAGCCCGAATTCCCAGAAGCCGTCGAACCGCCCTGCCGCGACGTAGGCCAGATCCAGCGCCGCCGAGCCGTCGCGGCGCACACCGTGTGATTTCAATGTGAAATCCCAGTAGTAATAAATATTGGGGTGCGCGTGGCGCTTGTGATTCGGAAAGCCGGTGCACAGCAGGCTGGTCTTCAGCGTAACGATCCTGGAGCAGCGAATCCTCTTCCTATTAAGGTGGGCGCCTTCACCGCGTTGCGCCGTAAAAAGCTCATCGTAGACAGGGTTGTAAATGACTCCAAGAACGAGTTCATTGTTGCGGGCCAGCGCCATCGAGACGCAGAAGCAGGGGTAGCCGTGCGCAAAATTCGTGGTGCCGTCGAGCGGATCCACGTGCCAACGGTACTCCGATTCCTTGTCCTTTGCCGTGCCTTCTTCCGCGGCGATGGCATGCTCCGGGAAAAACTCCTGCAAGCGACGCACAATCCATTCTTCGGAGCGCCGGTCGGCCTGAGTCACCAGGTCAAACTCGCCTTTGTAGGCGATGTCCGGAGGGCGTTCTAGTTCTTCGCGCAAGATAGCGCCGGCTCCTTTGGCGATTTCTACGGCGGCCTGAAGGAAAGTGTTGGTCATGGGATCAGTCGTCAGTTCTAAGTTCTAAGTCCTAAGTTTCGGCGCCTGCGTCCTGGGCGCAAACATAGACGTGCACATATACGTTATCAGCTTGCCGTTCTGAATGGGAAATCATCGAGAGCGATCCTATTGCGGGCCTGTCAGGTACGTGGTGCGATGCCGCGCGGAATAGCCCGGCAGGACTTTCACGTCGATGGTGCGATAGGTGTTGGCAGGGCCACGGGGGTTGGGGTAATAGGCCAGGCGGTACTGCGTGCGCAACTCCTGGTCGATGCGGTCGAAAATCACCGGAAGTTCCTGCGCGGAATCGGGAAAAAACATCGCTCCGCCGGTGGTCTCCGTAATGGTTTGCAGCGCGTGTTCGCCGGCCGTGTTGCGGCCGTTTTCATTCTTCACCGGGCGAACCACAATGGTGTACAGCAGGACTTCCGCGCGCAGAGCGGCCTTGCGAGCCGTATCGAAATCGGAACGGCTGGTGGTCTCGCCGGCGTCGGTCAGGAACACGAGCACACGGCGCCGTTCGTTGGGACGCTTCTCCAAAGCACGCGAACCGAGCAGGATTGCGTCATAAATCGAGGTCCCTCCGCCATCGGGGATCTTGCGAACCGCTTCCTGCAGCGTCGCCACGCTGTCCGAAAAACCCGCCAATTGTGTCACGTTTTCGTCGAAGTAGAAGACGCTCATGCGATCATCGGGCCGCAAAATTTGCTTGATAAAATGCGAAGCCGCATCGCGCTCAAACGGCATCTCCTTGTGCGCGCTGAGGCTGGCATCAATCATCAGCGCGAGATCCAGGGGTTGCTTGGTCTCCGATTCAAAGATGGCAATCTTCTGCTGCACGCCTTCCTCGAAGACCTGAAATGCCTCCACCGGCAGGTCCGGCGCGGGGCGGTTGTGCTCGTCGAGGACGCTGACCAGCACGTTCACAAGGTTGACGTGTACTTTAATCGTGCCGCGCGGCGACGCCGCCTCCTGGTCCCTTTCCTTGGCCTGCGCGTCGCTTGGCTTTCCCTGCCCGCTGTTGGCAGGCTGCGCCCACGGCGGCCGGTCGGGTTTCTCCTGTGCCGCAAGACCGAAGGCAGCGATGAGCAGGACGAATCCTGCAGCCAGCGCGTGGAGTTTGCTCTTGGCCTGAAAGATCATCTATTCCTTAGGATGCAGGTTTTGCCTTTGGTGCCGCCGGGAGGATTTCCCCGTCTGCCCAAATGGCTCCATCCTGAAAATACTCCTTTTTCCAGATAGGCACGGTGCGCTTTAGCGTATCAATGGCAAACCGGCAGGCCTCGAATGCCGCCGCCCGGTGAGGCGCGCTGATCGCAATAAACACGCTTGTTTCGCCAATTTTCAGCTGTCCGAGGCGGTGCACCATGGCGACCCGGTGAATGGCAAATTCCTCATGGACCTGCGCGCCAATCTCGCGCATTTTGGCCAGCGCCATGGGCTCGTAGGCTTCATACTCCAGGTATTTCGTGGCCCGGCCGTGAGATTCCTTGCGGACGAAACCATCGAACGTGACGATGGCGCCATCCTGCCCCGCGCGTACGTGCCGCACCAGTGTCGCAGGATCAATGGCTGCTCGTACCAGTTCGTAGAGATCGCTTTCGGGCATGGTTGTCATTTCTGGTGCGGCTCAGCCTCCGCTGACCGGGGGAAGAAAGGCGATCTCATCCTCGCCTGCAATCCGCGTGTCCCAGGCGGCAAATTCCTGATTGCGCGAAGCAACGAGTGAGGCGCGAAATCCCGCAAGCTGCGGGTAGCGCTGGATGTATCGCTCCAGGAGGTCGCCGAGGGTCGCCCCTTCGCTGATTTCTGCATTTTCTTCCGTGAGTCCGGTAAGCTCGCGGATGCGGCCAAAGAAGAGGACCTTCACACGGGCACTGCGCGAGACGGATGGCATAGGAAAATTGTAACCTGAGCAGGTGCAGCCTTCCAGCGGAAGGCCCGGCGGAGATGCCCAAGGTTTGTAACGAGATGAAGCGATGAAAATTCTGATCACAGGTTCGACAGGATTCGTTGGCACGGCGCTATGCCAGGACTTGCAACGCGCTGGACACACGGTCTGCCGATTGGTACGGCCGGGGACGGCCGCGGAAAAGACGCGAGGTGCCGACGGCTTCGATGTGAACTGGAATCCCGCAACCGGAGAATTGGGCGGCGCGGCGGTGGGCGCGGATGCGGTCGTGAATCTTGCCGGAGCCTCGATTGCGGATGGGCGTTGGACAGCCGAGCGCAAGCAACTTCTCCTGGCCAGCCGCGTGGATACCACGCGCGCGCTTGTCCAAGCACTTTCCAAGATGGCGGCGCGGCCGCGCGTGCTCGTCTCCGCGTCTGGGATCGGCTACTACGGGAGCTGCGGCGATCAGGTGCTGACCGAAGAAAGTCCGCCCGGCCAGGACTTTCTGAGCCGTCTGGGGCAGGAATGGGAAGCCGAAGCAGCGAAGGCTGAAGCGCTGGGCATACGCGTCGTTCGCGCGCGATTTGGGGTCATCCTGGCAAAACATGGCGGCGCTTTGCCGCGCATGGTGCGCCCGTTTTTATGGGGCGTAGGCGGAAAAATCGCTTCCGGCGAACAGTGGATGAGTTGGGTAACGCTTCAGGATGTCGTCGCCATCTTGCGATTTGTGTTGGAGAACGGCGCGGCGCGCGGAGCGATGAATGTAGATTCACCGCAACCAGTGCGCAACGCCGAGTTCACCAAGGTGCTGGCAAAAACTTTGCGCCGTCCAGCGCTGTTCCCCGCTCCGGCGTTTGCGTTGCGGCTGCTGCTCGGTGAAATGGCGGATGAACTGCTCCTCTCAAGCCAGCGTGCCAAGCCCGCGCAACTCGAAAAGCTGGGCTATCGTTTTCTGCATCCGGATCTGCCCGGCGCACTTGCTGTGGTTCTTGGAACGGCATAGCACGGGGGGGATTGACAGTATGGGTGGACGGGGCGCAGGAGTCATGCGCCCCTGCCACGGAAACTCCTGAGAATTCGCGCTCAGCAGGAATCAGCTACTTCACTGCAACACGAACTAGTGCCGTTCCAACTTGTTCCAGCAGATCCCTTCGAGAATATTCTCTCCGTGTTTGCGTCAGATGCTTGGACCGTCATTTGGCCCAAATAGTTGGAACGGCACTAGACGCTGCGGTCTGCCTTTCGGTTCATCCGGGGCAAACGCTGGCAATCAGATATCGAGCATCCGAAGCAGATCCTCCAGCCGGGACCCGTCCACCAGGAGGCGCAGTTCTTCCGCACCCGGGGCCGCGACCGGCACCTCGCCTTCGTCGAAGGCTTGGAACAACCGCATTTTGGCCACGGCGTACTCCTCGCTGCTGGTCAGCGCACGGCCATTCGTGTGCGCCCAAGTCTCCAGCGCCGCTTGCACGACCACGATGCGCAGCGGAAACGTCGTCTTGCGATCGGCGGAAATGGCGTAAACGAATTCGCCCGCGGGCCCGCCTTCGTGGGTGATGCGGTTCACTTCGTAGAAGCAATACTTGTAGACATAGCCGTTGGAAGCCGAGTAGCTCTTCACTCGCCGTACCGCGTCGGGTCGCGTCATGGGCGAATTATTGAAGCGGCTTGCGGGAATGTCAATGAAGGAGCAGGCTGCATTCCCACTTCGGGATTTTGACTAAGGCCAGGATTTCAGTTCGGCACGCGGAAGTCATTCAACGGCGTGAGACTGGGTCTGCTCCATGCGCCGCGGCCAAATTTCATTAAAAATCCCAAATATATCGATCCAAAGGCGTTAGCAGGCGTTTCGCCGCCCGCTTGCGGAACTGCATGAGAAAACTGGTGCAGCGCGATTTCGCTGGCCCTTCGCCTGCAATTGCAGAAAGCATGCGACCCCTTCCGCAAAATCGAGAAACAAGAACATCCGTGAAGATCATGGCCCAAAAGAAAACTACGCCGGAAATGCGCCGATTTGCCTGGGCCTGCGTTCTCCTCGCGACGGGTGCGTGGACTCTGAGCTGCGGCGGGGGAGGCGCAGGCTCCGTAACGCCCCCGCCGCCCCCACCTCCCTCCATTCAGGTCACCGTGACTCCCAATCCCGGCACAGTGTTGCTCGGTGAAACACTCGCGTTCACGGCAAGCGTCTCCAACTCCACGGACACCACTGTGATTTGGAGTGTCAACGGCATCATCGGTGGTTCTCCTCAAGCCGGCACGATTTCCGCCGATGGAGTGTATACGGCACCTGCGGATCTTCCCCAGGGCGGGACGGTGCAAGTGACTGCCACGAGCCACGCTGATTCCTCGAAGTTCGCTACCGCCATCGTCACCATTTCCAGCGACATCCTCGTCACGATTTCGCCGGGAACGGTGAACGTGGAGTTGGGTGCCGTGCAAGCCTTTCACGCTTCCATTTCCAGTAACGGCAAGCCCGATCCCACGATTCGCTGGAGCCTCTCCGGTCCAGCGTGCCCCAACTCGTGCGGCAGCGTGGATGCCAACGGAAATTACACCGCGCCGCAGATTCTGCCGGGAAATGCCAGCGTCACCCTGACAGCGACGAGCGTCGCCGATCCTTCCAAACAAAATTCTGCAAGCGTTCTGATCACCAGCAACTTCACGTTGCAGCTCAACGCACCCGCGACCGTGCAACCCGGCGTTACGGCGGCGCTTGTAGCCACCATGACTCCGGTTCCCGGATCGAATCCCAGCAGCGTTCTATCATGGTCGCTCTCCGGCACGGGCTGCAGCGGGAGCGCCTGCGGAATCTTGACGGTCACAACCACGCAATCCGCCGGCGGAAATTCGACCGCCAATACGGCGAACTACACCGCGCCTGTCACCGTGCCGCAACCGGCCACCGTGACCGTAACCGTCACGCCGCAGGCCGATCCCACAAAAACGCAACAAGCCAACATCACCATCGCGCAGGGCGCCAGCCTCAGCATCTCTCCGCCAACGGCAACGCTCGCGGACAACGAGCGCATCACGCTCACCGCATCCCTGAATGGCGCCACCAACAATGGCTTGTCCTGGAGCGTCAACGGCGTTTCCGGCGGCAACGCCACGCTGGGACAGATTTGCGTCACAGGCTCGAGCCCCTGCCAGAGCCTCACCAGCGGCACCGCAACGCAAGCGGATTATCTCGCACCTGGCGCGATCCCCGCGACGAACCCGGTGTCCGTAACCGTTACCACCGCCGGCAATCCCAGCCTCACTGCTTCGGCGCAAATTACGGTGATCAACCATGTGCTGGTAAGCGTGTTGCCCAGCACGGTGATCCTGCCGCCGCTGGGCGTGCAAGGATTCACCGCTACGGTTTTGGGTACGGTCAATCAAAACGTCGTCTGGCAAATCCAGGGCACGGGCTGCACTGCGAGCGGCTTGTGCGGCTCAATCACACCGGCAGGTACCTACACGGCTCCTGCCGCCGCTCCCACGCCCAACACTCTTACAGTCGTTGCCATCAGCCAGGACGATACCTCGCAGTCGGGCAGCGCCAGCGTCACCATTTCCAGCGGCCCAAACATACTGACGCTGCATCCGGCGAGCGTCTATGCCGGCGGGGCCGATGGCTTCACGCTGAGCGTGGACGGCAGTGACTTCGCGCCCTCCCAACCGGGCCCTGGCTCCGTGCTGCAAATTGGCGGCACCGCGCGCATCACGACTTGTGACACCGCTAATTCCTGTTCGGCGCCGGTGAGCAGCACGGATGTAGCTTCGGCCGGAAATCTCAGCGTGCAAATCGTGAATCCCGATACCAGCACGTCAAACGTCGTGGACCTCGTGATCGTGACGCCCGGCAGCGGCGAAGAAGTTGTCACCCTGACCAGCAGCTCCCCCGCAGCAACCGGTAACGACATCATCGTCGTCGAACCCACCACTGCCGGACTGGATTCCACCGATTTCAATCTGGATCTTCAGGTGGCCGCGATCGGTCTGTTCACCACTTCCACGAATACCTGCACGCTCGCTGGAAATCCGATTCCGCTGGTGCGGCCTTCCTCGGGCACCGCCGCCGCGGACATCTGCCTCTTTTCGGAAGCGGGTTTCGACACCAGCATGAGCTACACGGTCTCTGGCTCCGGTGATGTCACGGTAATCGCGCAGCAGCCTGCCGGCCTCGGCATCATTCACCTCACCTTGCAGGTTCCGGCGAGCGCAACGGCGGGCGCGCGAACCCTTTTCATTCAGAACGCCAACTTGGATCGCACCGCGGCCACGGGCGCCCTGGAGATCCAATGAGATTCCGGAGGCCACGATGAGCTACGCAAACCCCCGCCGCCTCGGGCTACTGCTCCTCGCGGGCATTCTCTTGATTGCCATGACCGCCCGAGCCACGACGTATGTCCGGCTGCGCTTCCCGGATCTGGTGCATTACGCCTCGGCCATCGCGCGGGTGCGCTGCGTCGGCGCCGACATCCGAGTCGAGAATGGTGAAATCTTCACCGACACGCGGTTCCACGTGCTGGAAACCGAAAAAGGGCGTCTGCCGGCTTCGATTGTGGTGCGCCAGCCGGGCGGGAAATTCCAGCACCTAACTTCCCACGTGGAAGGGGCCCCGGAATTCCGCATCGGAGAGGAAGTCTACTTGTTTCTCTGGGGGCGCCCAGGCAGACAGTTCTATGTGCTGGGCTGGTCGCAAGGGACGTTTCGCGTGCACCGCGACGCCTTTTCCGGAAAGGAAACCGTCACGCAGGATTCCGCCGAAATGCCCGTCTTTGATCCCGAGACGCATGCCTTCAGGAAGATGGGTGTCAAAAATCTCCGGCTCGATGTGTTCCAGGAGCGTCTACGCCGCGAAGTCTTGCGCGCCGTGCCATAGTTGGCTTCTTTGCCGGGCAAGGATTTTGTGCGTGAGTTGGGTTACGGATCGGAAGTCAATGAAAGAGGCGAGCGAAAGGCAAGGCAGAAGCTAACCATGAGAGAGACGTTCCGAAAACTTGGTGCCATTGGCGTCGCCGTTTTTTACGGACTCTGGTCCGTGGTCGCCGCCCACGGGTATGCCTTCAACGAGGTCGTGCCCGATGTCCGCCAACCGGTCAGCGTTTCGGGAGGCTCGGCCTGCCCGGTTCCCGCGCAGCAACTGACAAGCGCCGGCAGCCTGTCGTATCGCTGGAGCACGGTGCTGGGCAGCAATCCCACAACCATCCTCACGCAGGACCAGACTCCCACTGGCAGCCTGAACGAAATCGAGCAAACCATCGAGCAGGCGCTCGCCGTGTGGTCAAACGTGAGCGGCACGACCCTGACGCCGGCTTCACTGGCTCCGCTGACGACCGTCTCCACCGCGGATGCCTGCGGGACCGATGGGATCAATTCCATCTGCTTTGACCAGCCGGACCCGGCCTTCACTCCCGGCGTGCTGGCGTTTACCCGCGTCGTTACCGCCGACACCCTTGGCATTCAGGTTGGCAGCAGCCCTGCTTCCACGGAACTTGGCCAGATCCTCGACGCCGACATCTACTTCAATCCCAGCGACTCGTCGGTCTCCTTCGCCACTCCCCAGGCGCTGAGCGCAAATCCAGGCTCCTACGACCTGGAATCGATTCTCACCCACGAACTGGGCCACACGCTGGGATTCAGTCATTCCGCGGTTTGGAGCGCCATGATGTTCCCGTTCGCTCCCGCGCCAGGCACCTTTGCCGGGCAGCGGCCGACGGCGCAGCAGCCGGACGCACCGCTGGCGGATGATGATCGCACCGGCTTGCGCGTTCTCTATCACGATCCGAATGACGCGCTCTATGTGGGCTCGATTCAGGGGCACATCATTCCCGCGAATCCCCTCTCGCTGCCGTCGGCGCCGCCGGGAGTCACCGGAGTATTCGGCGCGCACGTCGTGGCCATTGATGCCACGAGCGGCGCGGTCATCGCTGGCACGCTGGGCGGCTGGAGTTGCACCGCGCCCGGCCCGGTGCAATTCGACGGCACCTACGAAATCGATCAGTTGCCCGTGGGCGAAAGCTACAAGATATACGCGGAACCCCTGGATGGCGCGGTCGCGCCTAGCGACGTGAGCGATGCGCTCGTTTCGCTCTGCCGCAATTCCACCACGGATCCGGGCTGGCCGCCGCTGCAGGGATGCGTGGTGCCGCCGGCGGATACTTCTTTCACCACGCGCACGCTTCCGGCGCCCTAGCGGGTTGCTGAGAAACCTCGAATCCGTCATTCCGAACGGAGTCCGCAAAGCGCGGTTTTCGCGCCCCGTGCGCTTCGCCGGGGTGAGGAATCTCTCTTTTCTTGGCATTTTGATCGAAAAGGGATGCATCGCACAAAAGACGTGCGATGCAAAATCGTACCTTGCTTCGCCTGCCTGCCGCAGGCAGGCTCGGAATGACGGCTAGACGTATTTTTCAGCAGCCCCCTAGACCCGCCTCGGAACCACCCCAGAAACCTCTTTTCTAATTTCCAATTTCTAATTTCCAATTTCTGTGTCTTCTCAGAAGTACTCGATGGCCTCCGGGGAAGTCCGGAAGGCGTATTGCTCCGCCTGAAGTCTCAGCGCATCTTCGAGCGCAGCCTCGCGGCCGTGGGCGAACAGTGAATCGCTGGTGACGTCGGCAAACCCGTGCATTTGAAGGAGCCGGTCTTCGGCATCACGTTGCGACTCAATGACCCCACCGCGCCTCAGGTGCAGCGGCACAGCGCCTTTCTGCACCAGTGCCGGGCAAATAAGCAGAAAACGGTGGCAGTGCAGCGGATCTTCTTCGGCGCACAGGATTGCGGTAGGCGCTTCGCGGGCACGGGTGATAGCGCGGTCCACTGCCTCCAGAAAATCGGGAGCTTTGCGCCGGCCGGAATAATCCACCAGGCCGTTCGGTAGGTAATAGTGCGGATCCAGGGGGCGCCCGCCAAGTTGCTCGCCAAAAAATTCGTAGCGTATTTTCGCCGCGGTGAGCCGCGCCTCCAGAGGTTCCCGGTTGAATTGGGGATACCGGAAGCTCCCGGGCCGGCTGCGCACATCGCATAGCACTTTGATCTCGTGGCGCAGAAGCGTACCGAGCAGATCGGACATCTCCAGATTGGAGTGCCCCAGGGTGAACAGCGTTGGTTGCTTGGCGGGCACAGTCATAAGCGAATTCGGTTCCTTGGAAGTGTAACGCGTTCCGCCTCGCCGGGCGTCTGTCTGCCCGGCCCCAGTTTGCGCTCTAACGGCTCACGGAAAAATTCCGCGGTTTCGGGGGTCGGAGCTTTAGCTCCGACATTAAGACCGCGTCTATCAATGGGCTCGGTAGACCCCGGGCTTCAGCCCGGGGCGCGAAGCGCCCCTGAAGGAATGGTTCTAGGCCTTTTCCCGCACCCTGCAAAAGGCTTGAGCGGGTTCACGCAAGAGCCCGCTCGCGTTTTTCGTTAGGATGACGCTTTGCCGGAAATGGCTTCGAGTTCGCTGACCACGCGATCGAGTTCGTCAAGCAAAGCATTGGTGCCCGCCGCGCGAAAGGCCGTGATCAGCGCGCGGTAGTACCACAGTGTGCCGTCCTTTTTCCCCGTAAAACGCTCGTACACACTTACGCCGTGCACGCGCACGTCGTGCAGGATTTCCCGCGCATTGGAGAGTTTGTCGGCGGCGGAAACCAGGCGCACATCGTCGGATTCTTTGACGACCCGCGCAATGTATGCACGCTTGCGTTCCAGCCAGGGAGGCTTGGGTTCGCTGTACGCGTCCGTACAGCCGTCCACAATCTCCGCCACGCACTTGCCGAATTTCCGGCGAATTTCGTGCAGCCGCGGCAGGCCGCCCTGGTCCTCCACCGCGTCGTGCAAAAGAGCAGCGATGGCCATCTCTTCATCGCCGCCGTATTCGATGACGATGGACGCGACTCCCAGCAGGTGGCCGATATATGGCCGCTCGGTGCGCTTGCGGATTTGGTTGGCGTGCAGCCGCGCCGCATAGCTTAGCGCAGCTATGAAATTGCGCCAACGGGCAGGCTTCGACTCAGTCTTACGAGCAGTCTTGGTTTTTTTAAGTTTCACCGGCGTCGCGTCTTGCTGAGCAGGCGCAAAATCTCCAAGTACAACCAAATCAGCGTCACCATCATCGCGAACGCGCCATACCATTCCATGTACTTTGGAGCGCCCATGCGCGCACCCGTTTCGATCATGTCGAAATCGAGAACCAGGTTCAATGCTGCGATGATCACCACAACCACGCTGATGCCGATGCCCAGTGGCGTGCTGCTGTAGAGAACCGATATTTGCGAGTGGAAGAAAGCACCCATCACCATATTGACCAGGTAAACCAACGCGATCGCACCCGTCGCGGCGATCACGCCCAGCTTGAACCCCCGCGTGGCGCGCACGATGCCGAATTTGTATGCCAGCAACAGGACAAACAGCACGCCGAACGTCAGGCTGATCGCCTGGACCGCGATACCCGGATAAGACTTCTCAAACACCGCCGAAATACCGCCAAGAAAAAGCCCTTCGAGCAACGCATAGATGGGCGCGGTGATCGGCGACCAGGTGTTCTTGAAGACCGTCACCAGAGCGAGAACGAAACCGCCAAGCGCCCCGCCGATCATCCAGGGATACGCAGCTTCCGGAGTGGGGGAATGGCTCAGACCCCAAGTCCATGCCGCCGCAACCACCACAAACAGAAGCAGCAGGCCGGTTTTGTTGACCGTGCCCTGGATGGTCATCGTTTCGCCGCCCGCAATCGGCGCGGCGAACGCTTTTTCTCTCAGAACCGGATTATTGGAGCGAAACAGCTCTGCCATCGAAATGTCCTCCAGCCCACAATGGGGGCCTCTCTAACTAGAATAGCATCAACCCGGCAAATCAAACGGAGCCGTCGGGGGAGCCTCACAACGAGACGAGATTCAGTTAGCCTGAAATCCGAAGTTGGCTTCTCACTCACCATCCACTACCCGAAATCTGTCATTTCGACCAGAGGGATGGCGCTTTTTGCCGTCCTGGAGCGGAGAAACGGTTCTCCATCGCACGTTTTTCGTGCGATGAAATCCCTCTTCGAATTCGAATTTCAGGATTAGTCTGCAGCGCGCGAAAGGCTGGTAGCGCTAACGGGAATCGAACCCGTATTTCGGCCTTGAAAGGGCCGCGTGCTAACCGTTGCACCATAGCGCCACAATTGAGGAAACTACAACCTTTGAATTATACGGAAAACGCGCGATTTGCGCCATGCGGCGGCAGTAATAAGTTCTAAGTTGTAAGTTTTAAGTTTCGGAAAACTGGCCTTTGGGCATGGCCACCATGCGCTCGCATTCGAGGTTTCACTTACAACTTAATACTGAAAACTGAGAACTGAAAAACTGAAAACTTCTCTCACTTCTTCCTGTCCTGCCACTCCTCGTGCCAGGCCATCTGAATAGCTTCTAGCTTGCTCTCGTTGGACTTCAGCGGATCGCCCGCAAACCCCGGCAATTCCGTGATCCATTTATGCAAGTCCGTAAAGCGAACAGTCAGCGGATCGACGTCGGGATGCTTGTCCGTCAAGCCGATGGCAATATCATCGAGGTTGTCCCAATCAAAAGTCGGCGCCATGAATTCCGCTCCTTCAAATGGCCAGTCTGATACCTTGCACTCCGCTCATCCCAATGGGCAGCCACCACAAAGCACGATTGCTCGGATTGTTGTCACAAGTCACCAGTCACGGATCACGGGTCACGTCTTCAATGGTCCAGTTCCTTGGCGTAATTCTTGTTCCACTCGGGGATTTCCACCACGATGTTCGTGGTGCCATCGGGCACGGTCTGGCAACCCAGGCGCGACTTTGGCGTGATGCCCGGCGCTTCGTCGAGTTCGTCGAGTTCCGCATCCGTAGCTTCGTTGCAGGATTCCAGTCCTTCCCTCACGATCACATGGCAGGTGGAGCAGGCGCAAACGCCCCCGCAGGCATGGTCCAGACCCACCTTGAAGCCCTCGGAAATATCCAAGATGCTGCCGGGCAAACCGTTGTGGCCGTAGGGAAACTTTTCCGGGTCAACCTCCACGGTCTTGCCGCTCGGCAGAAAAGTCACCTTAAACTTCTTGGTCGCCTTTTTGTATTTCACTTCCTCGATGTACGGATTACTGCCACCCATAGTGCTCTCCTAAACCTCGGCCAACTTTTTGCCTTCGAGCGCCGTTTGCACCGCTGAACTCATCAGCAGCTCGGCCAGATGCTCCGTGGCGTGATTCACTTCATCGATCTGCCGCCGGATCAGCTTGTAGTCGCTGCCCTTCACCGCTTCTTGCAGCGCGGCAACGCTGGCATCCACGTTCTGCCGCTCCGTCGCAGGCAATTGCGCCGCCTGTGGATTCGCCAAAGCCTTTGCCGTAGCCAATAAAATCGATTCCGCCTCGGTGCGCGCTTCGATCACCTGACGCTCCGCGAAATCCTGCTCCGCATACTCGATGGATTCCTCAAGCATGCGCTCGATGTCCGCGTCGTTCAGGCCATAGCTGGGCTGCACTTCGATGGTGTGCTGCTCGCCGGTACGCAAATCTTTCGCGGCCACCTGCAGAATGCCGTTGGCATCGATAAGAAATTTCACTTCGATGCGGGGGAGCCCCGCCGGTGCCGGGGGAACGCGCAAAGTAAAACGCGCCAGCGAACGGCAGTCCTTCGCCAATTCGCGCTCGCCCTGCAGGACATGGATGTCAATTCCCGTCTGATTGTCCACTCCGGTGGTGTAAAGCTCCTGGGCGCTCGCGGGTATCGTGGAGTTTCGCGGGATGACCTTGGCGACGGCCCCGCCATAGGTCTCGATGCCGAGGGAAAGTGGCGTGACGTCCAGCAGCAGCATGTTCTTCACGCCTTGATCGAGGATATTGGCCTGCACCGCCGCGCCCAGCGCCACGACTTCGTCCGGATTCAGCTCCGTGTGCGGCTTGCGGTCGAAATACTCCTGCACCGTGCGGCGAATCAACGGCGTGCGCGTAGTGCCGCCCACCAGGACAACTTCATCCAATTCGCTGGGCTTCAATTGCGCGTCGGCCAGCGCCTGCTTCACCGGCGCCATCGTGCGCTCCACCACCGGGCGAATCAGGGCTTCCAACGCTCCCCGCGTAAATTCGTGCTCAAACACATTGCCGTTGGGCAGCGGAAAACGCAGCGTGGCCGTGGTCGTTGCGGAGAGCTGGTGCTTGATGTCGATCAATGCCTTGCGGAGTTCCTGCGCCAGTTCGCCATGCGGCGAAAAGTCAATCTTGTCGTGCTGCAGAATCTGCTCGTGGACAAAGGCCTGCAGCAGATTGTCAATGTCGTCGCCGCCCAGGTGCGTATCGCCGTTCGTGGAAAGCACCTGATAAATGTCGCCTTCGCCGGTGGAAATCAGCTTGAGCACGGAAATATCAAACGTGCCGCCGCCTAGATCGTAAACAGCGACTTTACCCCGCTGCTTTTCGTGCATGCCATATGCCAGGGCCGCGGCCGTTGGCTCGTTGACCAAGCGCAGCACTTCCAGGCCGGCGAGTTTGCCGGCATCCTTGGTGGCCTGGCGTTGTGCATCGTTGAAGTAAGCGGGGACGGTAATCACCGCGCGGTCCACCGTTTCGCCGAAATAGGATTCCGCCCAATTCTTCAGCTCCCGCAAAATGAATGACGAAATCTCCGGCGGCGTGAATACCTTATCGCCGAGCTGCACGCGGATCACATTCCTGCTTGCGGGATCGATGCGGAACGGGAAGAGCTTCAGTTCGCTCTGCACGTCGGAAGGCCCGCGGCCCATCAGACGTTTCACGGAATAGATGGAGCGCTCCGGCTGCGTCAGCAAGCGGCGCCGCGCCGGTTCCCCAACGATGATGCTGCCATCCAGATCAATGCTGACGACGGACGGGCACAGCGTGCTGCCGGACGGCCCCGGAATACACCTCGGCTCGCCGGTCTGCGCATCCACGTACCCGACCAGGCTGTTCGTTGTTCCCAGATCGATGCCGACGATCTTTCCCATGAGAAGTTATCAGTTGCCAGTTATCCGTTTTCAGACAGAACCCGGGCCGACGGCCACGCTACAGCAATTCCTTTTGAACGTTGACCACCAAGTTGCGGATGTACGAGCGGCGGTTCAACAGCTCATTGAGTTGCGCCATGATCTTCCCGCGATCCGGCATATCCGCGCCCGCGTCAATGGCTTCGTCCCATTCCCGCGCTTTGGACTGCAGCGCGCCATCAACATCTTTCAGCTTCTCCTCAAAATTCTTTTCCGCGGCTTCCAGACGGTGCCGGAGCGAAGCGGTGTCGCTTCCTTCGGCCTTGGCTTCGCGGAGTTCGTCGAGCGATTCGTTCAGCTCGAACACTTCCTCGAGCAATTCCGGCGGCGCCTGCTGCCTGTTTTCGCCGTTCTTGCGCGTGCCCTCGATCGCCAGCAGGTATTCCACCCGCGCGATGGGGTCGCACAGCGTGCGATAGGCGTCATTCAGCTCCGAGCTGCGTTTCAGTGAAATCTCGCGCTCCTGCTCCGTCGCGCTGACAAAATTATCGGGATGAAGCTTCCAGCTAAGTTGCAGGAACTTTTGTTCGAGCGCGCCCATTTCGATCCATAGCTTGCGCGGCAGCTCGAATATCGCGAAGTAGTCGCTTCCCTGTGGAAGCTGCAACAATTTGCCGCATCCCGGGCAAAAGTGCGTGCCGATGGTGCGCTCGTGGCAATTCCAGCAGACGAGCGGAGGGTTCGTGGTGGGGAGTTGCGTGGACATGGAATTTTTCCTTACTGCTCCGCAAACACAAAAAAAAGTGGCTGGCGTTTGCGGTGGCCAACCACTGGTCAGACCGAGTCAGTAACCGCCCGGGCGCAGACTGATGTCCGTGCTACCCCTAAGCCGTGAACGAACTGCCGCAGCCGCAACTCCGCGCGGCATTCGGATTCTGGAACACGAACCCCTGCCGCATGAGCGTCTCTTCGTACTCCAGGGTGGTGCCATTCAGATACAGCAGGCTCTTGGGATCGACAAAGATCCGCGCGCCGAATTCCTCGAACACTTTGTCGCGGTCGCGCGCCTGCGTATCCAGCCGCATGGCATAAGACAACCCGGAGCACCCTCCGCCCTGCACGCCGACTCGCAGGCCGCCAGTTTGCGGAGACACGCCTTCCTTGGCAAGCAGCGCGAGGATCTTCTTCGCGGCGTGCTCGGTCATGTGAATCACCGGCCCGGCCTTCTGAGTGACCTCGGTACTAACTTCCGTCGCCATAATTCCAACCCTTAAGAATCATACAAGCAAAATAATTCGACAGCATCCTCCGACGGCCGACCCACGCCGCCGGAAGACGCCACTAACGCCGAGCCGAGAATTAGTGCGACGCCTTCTCGCGCTCGGGAACTTCTACTCCGTGCTTTTTCTTCCAGTTGCCGATGGCGGCCTTGATGGCATCCTCGGCGAGCACGGAGCAGTGAATCTTGACCGGAGGCAGGGAGAGCTCGCGGACGATGTCCGTGTTCTTGATGGTGAGCGCTTCTTCCACCGTCTTGCCCTTCACCCATTCCGTGGCGAGCGAAGAGCTGGCGATGGCCGAACCGCAGCCGAAGGTCTTGAACTTGGCTTCTTCAATGACCTGCGTCTCCGGATTGATGCGCATCTGCAGCTTCATCACGTCGCCGCACTCCGGCGCGCCCACCAGGCCGGTCCCGACGTTGGGATCTTCCTTGGGCAGGCTGCCGACGTTGCGCGGGTTGTTGTAATGATCGACTACTTTTTCGCTGTATGCCATGGACCGCTTGCTCCTTCTGGTTATTTTCTCTTCGAACTTCAGCTCTTCGCCACGGTGACGAGCGAGCCAAACCCTGCATTCTTGATCGCCTTTTCGGTCAGGGCGATGTTGGTCAGAAACGCGGAACGTCCCGCGGTGAGTTCCCGCAGCGCCTCGCGGATGTAATCCGCGGTGAGTCCCAGAACGTGCAGGAATTGCCGCACTTCCTGAAGGTGATAAAAAGAGCGCTCCGCAGCGGGCGCCGGTTCGTCGCCATCCTGATAGGCCTGGTACGTCACGCGAAACGGTGCGGACGTCCCGGCGATGGACCGGTGAATCCTGAGTGTTCCTTCACTTGCGATTGCACTTGCCATTTTGCTTCCCTTCTATCTTTCCTGAAATTACGCGGTCTGCCAGTTGACCTTGGAGATGTCTATCCCTTCCTTGGCCATTTCATAAAGCGGCGAAAGCTCGCGCAGCTTGGTGACAACCTGCACCATCTTGTCGATCACGTAATCGACTTCTTCCTCGGTGTTAAAGCGCCCCAGGCCGAAGCGGATCGACGTATGCGCCAGGTCCTCGCCCACGCCTAGAGCTTTGAGTACATAACTCGGTTCCAGGGTTGCCGAGGTGCACGCGGAACCGCTGGAAACCGCAACGTCGTTGATTCCCATTAGGAGCGACTCGCCTTCGACATAGGCGAAACTCATGTTGAGGTTGTTCGGGAGGCGATGCTCCATCGAACCGTTGATGAAAACCTCGTCGAGCTTGGCTTCCAGCCCGGCCTTCAACCGTTCGCGCAACGCCAGCATTCTTTTCGTCTCTTCCGGCATTTCCTGCTGACAAATCTCGCAGGCTCTGCCGAGTCCGACGATGCCGGTTACGTTGAGCGTGCCGGAGCGCATGCCCCGCTCGTGGCCGCCACCATCAATAATGGCTGCGAGCTGCACGCGAGGATTGCGGCGGCGCACATACAACGCGCCAACACCCTTCGGCCCATAGATCTTGTGCCCGCTGATCGCCAGCAGATCAATGTTGTCCTTCTGCACGTCCACGGGGATCTTGCCGACGGCTTGTACGCCATCCACCGCAAGGAAGATGCCGTGCTCCTTGGCAATCTTGCCGATTTCAGCAATCGGGTTGATTACGCCAATTTCATTGTTGGCGTACATGATGCTGATGAGGATCGTGCTCGGCTTGATGGCCTTGCGCACATCCTCGGGATCCACACGGCCGTCCCTCTGTACCGGCAGGTAGGTAACCTCGAACCCGTGCTTTTCCAGGTTCTTGCAGGTGTCCAGCACGGCCTTATGCTCGATCGCCTGGGTGATGATGTGATTGCCCTTTTCGCGGTACATTTCCGCGACGCCTTTCAGCATCAGGTTGTCGGATTCCGTCGCGCCGCTCGTGAAAATAATTTCCTTCGGGGTCGCATTGATCAGGGAAGCTACCTGCTGCCGGGCGGTCTCCACCGCTTCCTCGCCGGCCCAGCCGAACGAGTGGTTGCGGCTCGCGGCGTTCCCGAACTTCTCCGTGAAATACGGCAACATCGCCTGTAACACGCGCGGATCCATCGGCGTGGTGGCGTGATTGTCCATGTAGATCGGCAGCTTGACGGCCATTTCCCTGTTCTCCTATTCCAGACCGGGATTCCGCTCAGCCAGTTACGGCCAGGCGCTCCATCCTTTTCAATTCCACGAGCGCGGGCTCCGGGGCCTCCTCGGTCAACTGAGCGATGGTCACCGTGCTCAACACGCTCAAAATGCTTTCATTCACGCGGCGCAATGGTTCTTTGATGGAACAACGCTCCGTGGCGTCACAATTTCCATGAGTCGTCACGCAGGAGGTGATCAGTACAGGTCCATCAATCGCCGTGATCACTTCCAGAGCAGACACTTTCTCCGGCGCTTTCGCCAGTTGGTATCCGCCGGTCGAACCATGCTTCGCGGTAACCAACCTCTGCCGGGCCAGTTTCTGCAGCACCTTGGCCATCAATGTGGCGGAAATCCCATACTCCTCGGCGATTTCGTTTGCACTGCAAGCGTGCTGCTGGCGGTGTTTGGCCAGATGCTTCATGGCAATCAAGCCGTAGTCCGCCTTCTTGGAGAGTTTGAACATACCGCTTGCCTGATGCTCCCAGAACGATTCGGCAAATATACGACTGTTCTAGTCGCAATTTAAACTATACCCCTTAGCGGGCATTCTTGTCAACTCTCCATCGGCTCCAAAAACTTAAGCAAACTGTTATCTTGCTTTAGGTTAGACTAAGACTAATTCAGTCGGATATCTAGGACTTTTCGCCAAATGGATGATTCGGAGGGGTGAATGGCGCCCATGGCTCCCCAACAGCGACTGCTAGCTGCGCGATTGCGAGGCTTCTCGGTGCGCGAAACCAGGTAACTCGTTGCGCTGGTGAGCTGGACGCAATCCGGCCGGTTCAAGCCCGACATTACTTGGAGATTGGGCACGTCCCTCCAGCGGTGGCTGCCTCGATCAACTTCTGAAACGCTGGCAGCGCCGGAATCGTCAACTGAGCCTTATGGGCCTGCAGTTCAAACGCGTTCAGACCATCGAGTTGCTGCTTCTTGAGTTCTGGTGAAAGGGGGACGCCCAGGGTGATACGGTCGAGCGTGGCAAGGGCGACTTCCGCGGCCTGGGAGATCGCCGACGAAGCGGGACTGGCTTCCTTCACAAGGAAAGATCGTTCCGAAAGAGGCCGGAGGCGCCTGTCATTCCCCGCCCACTGAACAAGTTGCGCGCGCAGTTCGGACGCCTTAGCAACGTCCTTGCAGGAGCCAGCGAGGTAATCATCCACTTTGCTGGAAAAAAGGCGCGAGGCTTCGCTTTCCGGATACACAGCATCAACGACGCGATTCAACGGCGTCTGGCTGGTCGGCTCCGCTCCAGTTCCCTCTCGAGTGTAGTCCTTTACGGGTTCGAGGGCTTCGACAAGTAACTGCACGGCCGCGATTTCTTCAGGCGAGGCGGTTCCGGCCATGCGCTCGATCATTCTCCTCTGATATGAGCGATGGTTCAGGCCCACCCACTCAAGGCGCTGGCTGATCACGCGCAGCCGGGCGTACATCGAAGCGGGATCGCGCACATCCGCAGGGGACCAAAATCGTTCGGCAATCGCCGCGGTGCGCGGCCAGATGCGTGAATCGATGTTTTCCGCGTCCACGTACTCCGACCACATGCAAACTTCTCCGCCAAGCACCAGCTTTTGCTCTTCCGGCGTTAGGTTTGCCGCAGCGCCTCCCAGCGGATCAACGGCATAGTGCCGCGCCGCGCTCCAGCCGAGATCCACGTAATAGCCGTTGGAAAGAATCCCGCGGTAACCCTGCTTTGCCGCGGCTGCCAGCGAATCCGTACCGCGCCACGATTGGATGACGATGCTCTTCGGCACACCCGGCACCAGGATTTCGTCCCAGCCGATGGGCGTCTTCCCGTGTTTCACCACAAGCTCCTGCACGCGCTGGCTGAAATACGCTTGCAGGGCATCGTTGTCCTTGAGCCCATGGGCCTTCCTGTACGCCTGAATGCCCGGATTGGCGTCCCACTCTTTTCCATTCACTTCATCGCCGCCGATATGAAAGAAGGCGTCCGGAAAGAGTTTCGCCATTTCCGCGATGAATTCGTTGAGAAATTTGTACGTTTTTTCATTAGTGGGATCCATCGTCGGATCGAAAACGCCCCATCTGCGCTCGATTTGGTAAGGGCCAGAGCCGCTGGCCAGTTCCGGGTGGCCCACGAACCAGGCGGTGCTGTGGCCGGGCATATCGAATTCCGGCACAACGCGAATCCCGCGGTCGCGGGCATAGGCGATCAAGCCGCGAATTTGCTCCTGCGTGTAGTAAAGCCCGTCGGAACCGAGTTCGTGCAGTTTTGGATACTTTTGGCTTTCCACGCGAAAGCCCTGATTTTCCGACAAATGCCAATGGAAGACATTCAGCTTGACGGCCTCCATGCCGTTCACGTTGCGCTCCAGCACTGCGATCGGCATGAAGTGGCGGCCGGAATCAATCATCAAGCCGCGCCAGAAAAATCTCGGTTGATCCTGAATGCTCACAACCGGCGCTCCGAAACCGTCCGGCGTGATGGCGACCAATTGCAGAAAGGTCTGCAGCCCGCGCAACACTCCCAGGGGATTCGCCGCGTGCAGCTTCGCGCCAGACGGAGTTACGTCCAGCGTGTACGACTCGTCTTCGCCAAGTTCCTGGACCGTCTTGCTCTCCTGCTCCGTGGTGACCAGCAAGGTCGCCTTTGCGGGATCAACTGTTTCTCGGCTCGCAAACACGAGGGCCGTCTGGCGATGGAGTTGTTCCAGGAATCGCTGTGCCGCACGCTCCAGGCGCGGCTCGCGGTAACCCGCAAAAGCAAGACGGAAAGTCTCGTCCACTCTCAGGAAGCCAGTGCCCGCTTGCAGCTTGGCGGGCATGGGCATCAGATTGATAGTCGCGGGAGATTGCGCGCGCATCGAAATTGTTCCAATGGCCAGCGTCAATACAGGAACTAAAACGGCAATCTTACCGGGAAAAAGATTCCGCATGGAGCAAACCTCCAGAAAACCCATCCACTGCGATCAAGGAACCCATCCGTGGCATTGCGAAACACATGAGATTGACATAATTCTCTCCCTGAGGGAAATGCTTTAACTTCGCCAAGTCCCTGATTCTGCAAATCCCCTCGCGCTTAGCGGAATGTTTAGGATAGAATGTGCGGCGGACGCCCACAAAATGAAAACCTCTGTAGCCATCTATCCCGGCTCGTTCGATCCCGTGACAAACGGCCACCTGGATCTGATCGAACGCGGTGAAAAGATGTTTGATCGCCTGATCGTTGCGGTTTTGAAGAACCTGGAAAAAGAACCGATGTTTTCCGTGGCCGAGCGCGTGGATATGCTTCGCGAAGTTACAAAGAAATGGGATTGCGTGGAAGTGGACGTTTTTGAGGGGCTGCTGGTCGATTACGCCCGCCATCATGGCGCCGGCGTGATCCTCCGCGGGATTCGCGCCATTTCCGACTACGAGTACGAACTGCAGATGGCGCTGATGAACCGCAAGCTGGAGCCGCGCCTGGAAACCGTCTTCATGCTGCCCAGCGAAACCTACAGTTACTTGAGCGGCAAGATTGTCCGGGAGCTCGCGCAACTCGGCGGACCGCTGACGGGATTGGTTCCCGCGTTAGTCGAGCAGCGCCTGCGCGCAAAAGTCTCCTAAACAAGAAGCGTCCAATCGTTGCAACGGTGGTGTGTTGCACCCTCGGGTTACGCGTCACAAGAGCTGCCCCGCCGCAACCTTCTTCCCGATTGAATTTCTCCCCGTTTTCCTGAAAACTGTCCAGTTACGTCTGCTACATCGCCCCAAGGAGTGCTTGTGCAACTTACCAACCGCATCAATCGCATTCAGATCTCGCCGACCGCGGCGGTCATCAATGCCGCGGAACAGCTCAAGGCCAAGGGCGTGGATATCGCCGATTTCGGCCCCGGTGAACCCGACTTCCCCACGCCCGATCACATCAAGAAGGCTGCCATCAAGGCCATCGAAGAGAATCGCTCCAAGTACACGCCCACCGGCGGAATCATGCCGCTGCGCGAAGCCATTGTGGCGTGGCACAAGCGCGAGCTTGGCTCGGACTACACAGCGAAGGAATGTGTGGTCAACGTCGGCGGGAAGCACGCGATTTTCAACACCGTGAGCGTGCTGATCCAACACGGCGATGAAGTCATTCTGCCCGCCCCCTACTGGGTCAGCTTCCCGGACATCATCAAGTATGCCGGCGGAACCCCGGTGATCGTGCAAACGCGCGCGGAAAACGGATTCGGAGCCAAAGCGGCTGACATTGAAAAAGCCATCACGCCAAAAACAAAGATGGTCATTATCAATTCCCCATGCAATCCGACGGGCGGCGTCGTCACTCCCGAGGAATACGAGCGCATCCTGGCGCTCTGCAGGAAACACAACATCTGGCTGATGGACGACGAGTGCTATTCGCATTTTGTGTACGAGCCGCACAAGCCGTTCTCGATCGCTAATGCCAGGGACTCGAAGGGTAACGTCATCGTGATTGGTTCGGTTTCCAAGACTTTTGCGATGACCGGCTGGCGCATCGGTTATACGCTGGCGTCGGAGCCGCTGATCCAGGCCATCATCAAGGTGCAGAGCCAGTCCACATCAAACCCCACCTCCATCGCGCAATACGCGGCGCTGGAGGCCATGCGCGGCACGATGGAGACGGTGCCCGTCATGCTCGCGGAATATGCCGTGCGGCGCAAACGCATCGTCGAAGGGCTTCGCGACATTCCTGGCGTGACGTGCGAATGGCCGGGCGGTGCCTTCTACGCCTTCCCCAATGTTTCCGCGCACCTCGGCGAAGGCAAGGATGCCATTGCGAAGAACTGCACGGATCTGGCCAAGCTACTGTTGGATCAAGCGCACGTCGCGCTGGTCCCCGGCGCAGCCTTTGGCGCACCAGGCTATCTGCGGCTTTCGTACGCAACTTCATTGGAACGCATTGAGGAAGGACTTCGCCGCTTGCGGAAAATATTCACGCGCGCCGAGGCTGCCGCCTGAACCGTGATCGAGCCCGTTCCAGCGCGCATCGAACCGTTCTTCAGCCCGCGCCCGTGGGGTGCGCGCTCGCTGGCTCCCTATTTCCCAGAGAAGACCAACCTGAAGGAACCGTTGGGCGAGGCCTGGCTCACCAGTATGGACAGGCCCGTCGCCAACGGTCCCTTTGCCGGAAGATCCCTGGGGGAAAGTTGGCGAGCCATGCCCGAGGAATGGCGTGGTACCCACCTTAGCCAGTATTGCGGCTTCCCGTTGCTCGTGAAGTTCATCTTCCCGTGCGACATGCTCTCCATCCAGGTGCATCCCGATGACGGCTATGCGGCAAAGCACGAGCAGGCGGCCGGGGGCCGCGGCAAAACCGAGATGTGGCACATTCTCTCCGCGCAACATGGCGCGGAATTGCTGATCGGACTGAAGCCCGGGGTCACGAAAGAAATATTCCGGGAGAGTATCGCTAAAGGTAACGTCGAAGACCTCTTCCTACGCCACACGGTGCGTCCCGAAGAGACGTATTTTTTGCCTGCAGGCACGCAACACGCCATCGGGCCCGGCATGGTTCTTTGTGAAGTGCAGGAATACTCGGATCTGACCTACCGGGTGTACGATTTTGGCCGTGTCGATGCTTCCGGCAAACCGCGCGAACTGCATATCGAGAAAGCGCTGGAAGTGACGAATTTTGCGGGAACGCGTGGCGGCAAGATTCCCCCGCTCGCCCTGCATTCGCCCGATGCCAAAAAACAATTGCTGGCGGCGTGCGAATTCTTCGCGACGGAGCGCTGGGACTGCCACAAAACGACGCTCATCGAAAGCGACCCCGAGCGATTCCAGTTGCTGGTCATTTTGGAGGGCCACGGCAAGTTCTACGATGCGGACGGAGCGCTTGATTACCGGACTGGTGAGGCCTGGTTTCTCCCGGCTTCCCTGCCCGTGCTCTCTTTGCAGCCCGCGACCGCGACCGCGCTTTTGCGCATCACGGTGCCGGATCTTCAGGCACTGCATCGGCAACTGCGGAGAATGGGTTTCGAGGAAGCGGCCATTGCCCGCGTCCTGGTCGAGTAACGTCGCATGGTCAAACAAGAACTGAGTACCCACGCCATCATTCTCGCAGGGGGACGCGGCACGCGCTTCTGGCCGCGCAGCCGCACACGCACGCCAAAACAGTTGCTCAACATTGCGGGCAAAACCACGATGCTGGAGCAGACGGTGGCGCGGCTCCGGCCTCTGCTTCCCGCCGATCATATCTGGTCCGTGACGAACGCCGAACAGGCTGTGGCCTTGCGCAAGCAACTGCCGGCGGCGACCCGCCGGCGCGTCTTGACGGAGCCCGTTGGCAGAAATACTACTGCCGCCATTGCGCTGGCGGCCATTCATGTGCGCCATGCGGTTAAGGGTGATGCGCTGCTCGCGGTCTTGCCCGCGGATCATTACATCGCGCGGCCGGAAGGTTACCGGGAAATTGTGCGCGCCGCCCTGCAGCTTGCACGCGAGCCGGAACGCATGGTGGTGCTGGGAATTCCGCCCACGCGCCCGGATACGGGCTTTGGCTATGTCGAAAAGATGGGTGAGCCGCTGGAGGTGGACGGGCGCCCGATATTTGCCGTCCGGCGATTCACTGAGAAGCCGCAGCTTGAAATGGCCAAGGAATATGTCGCCTCGGGAAATTACCAGTGGAATGCCGGGATGTTTTTCTGGCGTGTGTCGACGTTTCTGGCGGCGCTGCGGAAATATCTTCCCAAGACACATGACGCACTGGAAGCTCTGGCTCCGCACATAGGGAAACCCAGCTATGCCGCCAAGTTGAATAGAATTTACGGGAAACTCGAGAATATTTCCGTGGATTACGCCATCCTGGAACACGCCACGCGCGAAGGTGGCGCCGGCCGGGTCTTCGTGATCCCCGCGGACATCGGCTGGAGCGACATCGGCTCTTGGGCGGCGGTCTATGAACTCGTCGCAAAGCATCCCGGCGAGAATGTTCTTGCGGGTAGAGGTCATACCATCGACGCCGAGGGCAATTTCCTGTGGAGCCCGGACAAATTCGTCGCGGCCATCGGCGTGCGTGACCTTGTGGTGGTCGATACGCCGGATGCGCTGCTCATTTGTCCCCGGGAGCGGGCCCAGGACGTCGCCAAAATCGTCAGGGCCCTGGAAGACAAAAAAAGAAAAAATCTCCTCTAGTGCCGTTCCACCTTGCTCCAACAAATCCGTTCGGGAATACTCTATCCGTGTTCGCGTCGGATGCTTGGACAGTCATCTGGCCCAAATAGTTGTAACGGCACTAGTTGCCTCATTCCAAGGCAGTCCATTGTGGTATTTGGCCCCTCCGTCGCTTCGCGTATACTCACAGCAATGACGAACATCAGGTTTGGAACCGATGGTTGGCGCGGTGTAATCGGCGATGATTTCACGCCGGAGAATGCGCGGCTGGTTGCTTATGCCATTGCGCGTTATGTGGTACGCGGCGAGGACGCGCGAAACGGCGTGCTGATCGGTTACGATCACCGCCAGTTTTCGGATCGCACCGCTGCCGAAATCGCCGAGGTCATCAGCGCTACGGGGACACCCGTCTGGCTGGCGGACAAGCCCTGCCCAACCCCGGCCATTTCGCTATTGGTGCGGCAACGCGGCGCGGCAGGGGGCATCGTCGTCACGGCCAGTCACAATCCATCCCAATGGAATGGAATCAAATACAAGGCGAGTTATGGCAGCAGCGCGCTGCCATCCATCACGTCCCAAATCGAGAAGGAGCTGGACGGCGTGTTGCGTACCGGCGTGCCGCCGTTGCCGCCGCGAAAGGATTTGGTCCATTCCTTTGATCCGCGGGAGCCCTATCTCGATACGGTAGAAAAACTGGTGGATTGGGAGAAGTTGCGCGCCGCCAAATTTCGATTTGTTTCGGATCCCATGCATGGCTCCGCGGCAGGGTTGCTGCCGGAATTGTTCACCCGGAATGGCGTGAAGTGCGATGAGATTCGCGGCACGCGCGATCCTCGTTTCGGAGGCGTGCATCCCGAGCCGATCGAGCCGCATATCGAAGCGTTGCGCAAAGCGGTTCTTGCCGGAAAGTATGACGCGGGCTTCGCTGCGGATGGCGATGGCGACCGCATCGGCGCCATCGATCGCGACGGCAGCTTCATCGACCCCCACCAGATTTTTGCGCTGATGGTTTGGCACCTCATTGGCACGCGAAATCTGCCCGGCGATATCGCCAAAACTTTTTCGGTGACCAAGCTGATCGATAAGCTCGCCGCCAAGTACGGCCGCAAGCTCCATGAAGTTCCGGTCGGCTTCAAATACATCTGCGAGCTCATGCTGGAACAAAATATCCTGATCGGCGGAGAAGAAAGCGGCGGCATCGGCACCAGCCTGTATTTGCCCGAGCGCGATGCCACGGTTTCCGCGCTTCTGCTTGCCGAACTCATGGCCTGGCACCGCAAGTCTCTGGGAGAATTGGTTGACGCGCTGCACGCGGAATTCGGCGAACACAGCTACGGCCGCTTCGATCTGGACGTGACCCGCCGGCAGAAAGAAAAGGCCATCGTCTACCTATCCGGCGGCCACTTTCAGCGCTTACTCGACTGGCCGGTCGTGCGCCGCGAATCCCTGGATGGCATAAAGGTCTATCTTGACGAAATTGGATGGGTAATGGTGCGCGCTTCCGGCACGGAGAATCTGCTGCGCATTTATTCCGAAACGAACAGCGCGGAGACCACCCAGAAAGTTCTGCAGGCTACGGTTGCGGCCATTCAAGGGCTCTAGAAACCATCGCATGAAAGAGGCTTGGGAGGACATGCGGGACACCGGGAACCTTAGCAACGAAAGAACCGTCAGCCAGCTCGAGCGGATTTGAAGCAGCCCGTCGCCCGATCAGCGAAAGATAGGGAGCAAATATGGATCATCGCTTCTTCACCATGGACGTTTTCACGACCACGCGCTTTCAGGGCAATCCCCTCGCCGTTATCACCGATGGGGATGGTTTTTCCCAGGATCAGATGCTGGCCATCGCCCGCGAGATGAACCTCTCGGAAACGGTTTTTGTGCAAAGGCCCACCGACGATCGCGCGCTGGCGCGCCTGCGCATCTTCACCACAAAAGAAGAACTCAAGCTGGCCGGCCATCCGGTAATCGGAACGTGGTTTCTGCTCGCGGAGTTGGGCGTCGTCCCCGCGCAGGAAGGCGGTGTGCACGTGCTGCAGCAAACGGGCGCGGGCATTCTTCCGGTGGAAATCCGCTTCAAGGATGGGCGGCCGCAGCGCGTGACGATGACGCAGAAAGAAGCCATTTTCAAACCCTCCAAAGTGGATCAGAAAAAACTTGCCGCCGCTCTTGGCCTCAATCCCAAGGACTTCGATCCGAAGCTCCCGCCGGAATTCGTTTCTACCGGTATTTTCAACCTGATGGTGCCGCTGCGGAGCCGCGCGGCCCTGGCGAAAATCGAAATGAACATGGCGGAATTGGCGCGGCTAATCGGCAAGCAGGGCGCGCTCGCCTATTGCTTCGCGCTTGGCAATGGCACGGCCGCTTTTGCCCGGGGGATGATGCCCTGGGAACTCTACGAAGATGCCGCGACAGGATCGGCGGCGGGCTCGCTCGGAGCGTATCTGGTGAAGCGCGGAAGACTGGGCGCGGGGCACACGCTGCATGTCTTGCAGGGAGTGGAGATGGGGCGCCCCAGCGAAATTGAGGTGGAAGTTTCGCAAGCCGGAAAGAAACTCACTCCAAGAGTCAGCGGTGCGGCTGTGAAGGTTTTTGAAGGTGTGATCCGCACCTGATGCACCGGCTCGCCCCTTGAGAGTGAAAAAGTGCTTCGGAATTCCGCCGCCGCAAAAATTCGCATAGCTATGTTCCTTGTATCAGCTTGCGAATAGTGTCCAAAATCCCGTTCACGAAGCCGCCCGCTTCTTCCGAGGAGAACTTCTTGGCCAACTCTACCGCTTCATTGATCACCACCTTCGGGGGCGTGTCCGTCGCGCGCATCTCGTGCAGCGCCAGCCGAAGAATGGCGCGGTCAATGACTGAGAGGCGTTCCAGGCGCCAGTTTGCGGCGTGCTTTGAAATCAATTCGTCAAGCGCTGTGGAATCGTGCGCGGCGCCTTCAAACAACTGATTCGCAAACGCGCGCGTCTGTTCCGCGGCTTTGGCGCCCTTCCAGAATTTTGCTTCCAGCTTCGCGGGTTCCTGCTGGCTCATCTCCCACTGAAAGAGCATCTGCATGGCAAACTCGCGGGATTTGGTTCGTAGGGACACTTAAGTTCGCCGGCCTTTGCGCGCTTCCGCCGGCTTCGCGGCGCTACGGAACTTCCGCGAAAGCTGCGCCATCTCAATGGCCCCGAGCCCCGCTTCAAAGCCTTTGTTGCCGCCTTTCAGGCCCGCTCGATCGATGGCTTGCTCGAGCGTATCGCAGGTCAGCACGCAAAACATGATGGGAATCCCGGTGTCCATTTGCGCGAGCTGCAAACCCCGCGCCGTTTCGGAGCAGACATAATCGTAATGCGCGGTTTCGCCGCGGATAATGCACCCGAGGGCAATCAGCGCATCGTATTTTCCGGTCGTCGCGAGTTTTTTAGCCGTCAGAGGCAGCTCAAACGAACCCGGCACATGCGCCACATCAATGTTCTTGTTGGTCGCGCCCGCGCGCTCCAAAGCATCTACCGCGCCTTGCAACAACCGCTCGGTAATGAAGCTGTTGAACCGGCTGACAACGATCCCGAAGCACAAACCGTCGGCACGCAACCCGCCATCGATTTTCCCGAATTTGTGATTTTCCGTCATGCTCGACCCGCCCCCGTAAAACTCGCGCATTAAACCTTGCGCTTCATCGGCTACTTCCCTTTGAACGCCGCTGCCCGCTTCTCCAGGAAAGCTTTCGTTCCTTCACGCATGTCTTCCGTAGCACAGCATAGCCCAAAAAGAGTGGCTTCCAGGAAGAGACCTTCTTCCTGCGGCATCTCCACGCCGCGCTCGATGGCCTCCATGCAGTATTTCACGGCCAGCGGCGCTTTCTCGATAATCTTTTTTGCCAGGGCTTCGGCGGCGGGCAACAACTCCGCGGACTCGTAGATGTGATTCACCAGCCCGATGCGCTGCGCTTCCTCCGCCGTGATCATTTCGCCGGTCAGGCACAGTTCGTGCGCCACGCCTTTGCCGCAAAGCCGCGCCAGGCGTTGTGAGCCGCCGTAACCCGGAATGATGCCAAGCTTCACTTCGGGCTGCCCAAGCTTTGCGGTTTTGCTGGCCAGCCGAATCGAACAGGCGAGCGCCAACTCGCAACCGCCGCCGAGCGCAAATCCGTTAATGGCGCAGATGGAGGGCTTGCCGATGGTCTCCAGCAGATGGAACACGCCCTGGCCAAAAATGGAAAACTCCTTGCCATTCACCGGCGTTTGTTGCGCCAGTTCGTTGATGTCGGCGCCCGCAACAAACGCCTTTTCGCCGGAGCCGGTGAGAATCAGCACGCGCACGCTCGCATCCTCGCGCGCGTCCAGCAGCACCTGCTGCAACTCCTCGATGGTCTTGCGGTTCAGCGCGTTCAACACCTTCGGCCGATTGAACGTGATGCGGGCAATTCCTTCCTTTTTCTCGTACAGCAGGTTTTCGTAGGCCATCGTTTCTTCCTTAGAGCTGCATCGGTTCCGGATTATCGGGGTCGCTGTAGTTGTAAAATCCGCGGCCGCTCTTCTTGCCGTGCCAGCCCGCCAGCACCATGCGCTTCAAGAGCGGCGGCGCAGCAAAACGCTTTTCCTTGAACTCGTCGAACATGATCTGGGAAATGTAATACGTTGTGTCGAGGCCGACAAAATCCAGCAGCGTGAAAGGCCCCATGGGGTACCCGCAGCCCAGCTTCATCGAGTTGTCGATGTCCACCACGGAACCCACGCCCTCTTCCAGCGCGCGAATGGCATCCAAGAGGTACGGAACCAGAAGCCGGTTTACGATGAAGCCACCGCCGTCCTGAGCACGCACCGGCGTCTTGCCAAGTTTCGCGCCGAAGCCGATCATCTCTTCATAGACACCCGGGTCGGTCGCAATCGTCCTGACCACCTCCACCAGTTTCATCACCGGTACCGGATTGAAAAAATGCAGGCCGACGAAGCGCTGCGGCCGCTTCGTGGCTGCGGCAATCTCGGTAATCGTCAGGGAAGAAGTATTGCTCGCGAAAATTGTATTTGGCCCGCAAATCGCGTCCAGCGCGGCAAATAGCTCCCTCTTGGCGGGCAATTGCTCAATGATCGCTTCCAAGATTACGTCGCAATCCTTCAAGTCATGAAGAGAAACCGTGCCCTTCAATCGCCCTCGGATTTCGCTCTTTGCCGCTTCCGTCAGATTGCCCTTTTCCACCAGCCGCGCCAAATTCTTCTCGATGCCCTTGAGACCCTTTTCAACGAGCTCCCCGCTCACTTCCCGCACCACCGTCTGAAATCCGGCTTGCGCTGACACCTGCGCGATACCCGAGCCCATCAGCCCACACCCAACTACGCCGACTTTTTGGATCGCCATCTTATTTCCTCACGTCTGCGAATTCCGATGCCTGCGGCGGGAACAACTACCCCGGAAAAGTGTATCAGAGGTTTCCGCAGAACTCCCGGCCCGTCAGTTTCCCAAAACTTCCACGATCATGGCAATGCCCTGGCCGCCGCCGAGGCACGCCGTGGCCAGGCCGTTTGCCCCGCTTGGAATGATTTCAATGCGGGAAGCCCGCGATCGAGCGGGCCTTGCTTCACTGCTGCTGAATCTCGGCGACGACCACGGTGTCTCCCCCGCGTTTCCGCGCTTCATCCATGCTTGATTCCGCGCGGTTGATCAGGTCGGTCACGATGTCTTCGCTGTCATACTCCTGTTTCGCCACCGCTTCCACAATTCCCGCGCTCAGGGTGATCTGCGTCGAATCCCACGGCGGGCGAACTCCCGCGGCGGCACGGCGCAACTTTTCCACCAGGTTCTGCGCGCCCGAAAGCGAAGTATCGGGCAAAATGAATGCCAGCGCCCACGACGTGTACTTCACGGCCATATCATTCTGCCGGACCATGGGCTGCAACGAGCGCGCCAACTGCTCCAGAAATTTCTCGAGAGGAGTTTCCCCCTGCTGCCGCAGCATTTCCGCTCCGCGGTCAATCTGCAGGACGGCCAGCGAAAGTGGCGTGCCCTGTGTGCGCGCGCGGTCCGCTTCATTCAGCAAACATCCAACGTAGGAACTGCGGCTGAGCAATCCGGTGCGTTCATCCGAAACGCCCATACGGCGCACCAGCGAGCGCAACCGTGTGTGGCTCACGCTCATCATCATCTGGTCGCCTATCGCCTGAAGAAAATAGGTTTCATTTGGTTTCCAGCGGTGCTCCCCCTGGTGGCCCACAATCAGCATCCCCGCAGGGCTTTGCGTTTCATTGTCCGTGATGGTTACACCCAGTGCCGTTTGCAGTCCTAGTTCGTTCAGGATGGATCCCTCGCTCGCGTCCACTACCAGCCCGCCCAATTCGTCCGGCACGGCTTTTTCCATTTGCGCCAGCACGAACACGACTTGCGCGCCCGGTGCGGGCTTCAATCCCGACGTACAATATTCCGCGGCCATCTCCGGCGGCCTGCCGGGAACGCCGATGACCGCGAGCGTCCGCGCGGCCTTCAGATAAGTGCCCACCTCGTTGACCGTCGTGTTGAGCATGGCCCGGGGCGTCTGCTGCCGGAAAATCTTCTGGTTGATCTCCGAGATTTTGGTAAGGTCGCGCAAAGTCTCCGCGGAATAGCTTCCCGTGCGCCCGGTTGGCGACGTAGGCTGCGCTTCCACAACCGGCGCGGCTGATGTCCTTGCGGAACCCTCGGGCTTTCCTTGCTGTTTCGGCCACCAGTTTGCCAGTTGATACAAGTTGTGCAACCGCTCGTTGCGGGCTTCCTCGCCCGGAAACATCGCCGCGATTTTCTGCAGCCGCTCCACAGCTTTACTTTGCAGCGAATACTGCAAAAAGATCTCCGTCTGCACGATCAGGTCTTCCAATGCTTGCAGCTTGCGGCCTTCTTCGGTCACTGGGGCGGTTTCCGCAACCTCCTGGCTCGCCGCTGCCCTTGGGTGAGAAGTGGGGGGCGCGGCCATGGTTGCGGTTTTGGCCATGCGCCCGGCCACGCGGCGCAGAAAAGCTTCGTCGACGTGCCCGCTGAGCTGCTCCATCCGCTGCTGGCAGCGATAATCGTACGAATCAATGTCCACCAGGCGCTCAAGTATTTCGCTGGCCTTGTGAAAACTCCCGGAATTGAAGTTGGCGTCAAACAATTTGATGAGTACTTCAAAGTACTGCGACTCGCGGTTAAGCTCGTTGTAGACCGCCGCCCAAAACTCCAGGATGGGGAGCGACTCCGGATGTTTGGCGCCTAACTCTTCGACTTGGACCATGAACTCGCCATACTTTTTGTCCGCGAACATCCGCTTCTTTAACGTCTGCAGAATTTCCACCGACTTGGTGTCCTGCCCGGTGTCGGAATAGGCGTCGGCGAGATCGAACAGCCGCGTAATGCCTTCATTTTTCTCGCGCAGCAGGCGTTCCAGGATGGACCGGGCGCGATCCAGTTGCCCCGCCTGGCGCAACGCCTCCGCAAAGGTGTTCAGGAAGGCCACGTCATTTTCGCTCGCGGCGAATGGCTCCAGCAGCGCCGCGGCTTCCGCCGACTCTCCATTCCGCAATTTCGCTCCGGCGTACAGCAGGGCCACGCTGCGTTCCTGCGGCGCCAGCCCGTATGCCCGGCCCAGGAATTTCAGCGCCTCTATCTGGTCGCCGCTCGCCGTGGCGAGTTGTCCGGAGCGCAGAAACGACCGCGCCGCCAGCGCATTCATTCCCAGTTGCGCTGCGGCCTCTGCCACTTTCAATTGGCGTTTCAAATTGTCTGGATCGAGCTGCGCGGTGCGCTCCCAGCAAAACAACGCGTCCTCGCCCCGGCCCGTCTCGCTGAAGAGTTCCGCGGCCTTGCTGTATTGCTCGATGGCTTCTTCCGGCCGGTTTTGCTTCTGCTGCAGGAAGGCGTAACGCGCAATGCGTTCGGGAGACTGCGGCGCGGGGGAATGGCGCAGGAAACGATTGTAGATGGCCAGCGCCTTGGTTTCGTCTTTGGGCTCGACGAGCAGGTCAAACAGGTGGCCATAGTAAACGGCCGCGCGCTCTGGCTGTTCCACGCGCGTATAGAGATCGCCCAGCGCCTGTGATGCCTCTGCGTGCAGCGGCGCCTCGTCCAGAACCGCCAGATACGCCTCGATGGCGTCCTCCACGCGGTTCTTTTCCAGAAACTTCTTCGCGCGTTCCAGATGCTTGTTGACGTCTGAGGCCATCTGTCCGATTTGCCCTTGGATGCCGCTTTGGCGTCGGGTAAGGCGGGTTCGCGGCTGGCACGAACCCCTCTTTCACTATATACCCGCCCCGAAAAGTGGCATAACGAGACTGGCGGCGTGATGGACTATCCGGCAAGAGGCCATTTAAGACTGTGCTCCCTGCGGCGATGGACCCAATGATGGCGATTGGGAATAGCGCGGCTAGATGCCGTTGCCGAAGAAAGAGATTTTGTGCTGCCCGTCGGCAGTGTTCGAGATATAGAGAATGTCGTGATCAGGGCCTGCGGTTAGGGGGCTGAAGGTAAAGATGATCGAACATTGGCCGCCGGGTGGCAGAGTGGTGTTCGAGCAGTTTTCTGCATCGCGGAAAAAGCCGCCTGTTAATGTCCCGATCTTAATCGGCCATTCGCATTTGTCTGTAAGGGTTACGCTCCGAGGAGCGCTCTTGGTTCCGACTGTCTGATCGCCAAAATCGACGACTGCGGGATCGGCAACAAGGCAGGTGGCCTCAACCCCAACGTGGACGGGAACGAAGACTTGCCTAGGCTCGGCGCCGAGCGAATAAGTGTAAACCACCGTCGTGTTGCCTGGCCCCACGGAGCTGATCCTGCCATCTGGCAAAACGTGGGCGACGCTAGGATCGTCCGAAACCAAGCTCAAGTGTGTGGATTGTGTCACGTCAACTTCACGGCCGCCGGGGAATTTGCCGTAAATTTCGGGGGTTTCATCCATACCAATCGAAGAGAATTGCACCGCCTGGTAAGGTGGGCCATTCCAAGGACCGTAGTTGCCGACAGCACGGATATCAAGGGGCAGGTCGGGTTCCTCCACATCCACGTCGATCGCGGCCAGATCGGCACCATTCTTGCGCCCAACAATCGCGCCCGCTACACCCAAAGTATGAAAACCGATGAGATGACTGCCTCCTGACTCTTCGTTCGGTACTGTGAGTGTAAATGAATAAGGAGCTGATTTCCGGGGTTCGCTCATGGCATCTAGCCCCATAACCACAATCATGCCGTTCATAAGCGTGACTCCGGGATGCAATGCAACCTCAACGTGCAGAGTTTCGCCCGGATGAACGATGGACCCGGGCTGCGGACTCATGATCGTAGCGCCATTCGAGAATGCTTCCGAATGGCGTGAGGCTTGGTCTGGAGCGCCGCCCTCAGAGCCACCGACAACGGAGATGGTGCCCGAGGTAGAAGAGATGTTTTCGTTCGTCCAGACCTTCCTCGGTTTTGCTGCAGCGGGTGCATTGGAGGAAGGTCCGGGAGACTGCTGCTGTGCCCCTTGCGCTTGTGCGAGAGTGCGTGGAGCGAGGGACAATGGAATCTATAGTAGAAGAAGTACCAGGTGGGAGAATCTCATTGTCAATGCTCCTTGCTTGATCGCAAGAACTGCTCAATGGTTACTTTCAGGATACGATGATGCATGCCGTCCCCAAAGGTGAGATTCAGCGGCTTTGGCGAAAAATGCATTGGGGGCCGTGCGGAAAGTTCAGAGGTAGGCCTTTTCGGTCGCTAGCTAGCTTACCGGAAACAGATCCACCCCACGCATCCATCCCGGCTGACGTCCCCATGCGTTTGTGGCAAACTAGTACCGTTCCAACTCGTTTCGGGAATTTGTAGCCAAGCTGGATGAAGGCCATTACGCGGGAGTCAGCCACTCGCGCCATTGGTCCATTTAGTTGGAACGGCACTAGGAGTTCGCACGGCAAGCTTCGAGCAGGGTGAGAGGTGCTCGCCCCAGCCCCTGGGCCCGCCGTCTTTCTCTCGAGAACACCATCAGGCACAACCCTGGCGGTAATGGAAGCGAATGGACCCCAAGTTCATACGAAATTTCTGCATCATCGCGCACATTGACCACGGCAAGTCAACGCTCGCCGATCGCTTGCTCGAACTGACCGGCGCCCTCACCCAACGCGAAATGCACGAACAAGTCCTCGATTCCATGGACCTGGAGCGCGAGCGCGGCATCACCATCAAGGCCAAGAGTATCCGACTGCACTATCAAGCCAAGGATGGCAACACCTATCGCCTGAATTTGATTGATACGCCGGGCCACGTGGATTTCTCCTACGAAGTTTCCCGCGCGCTTTCCGCTTGCGAGGGCGCCCTGCTCGTTGTCGACGCCAGCCAGGGCGTGGAAGCGCAAACCGTGGCGAACACCTTTCTCGCCGCCGGCCACAACCTCACCATCATCCCGGTGATCAACAAGATCGACCTGCCCGCCGCGCAGCCCGACATCGTCAAGGAACAAATCGAGACCGTGTTGGCCATTCCCGCCGAGGATGCTTTGCTGATCAGCGCGAAGAGCGGGATCGGCGTGGATCATGTGCTTGAGGCCATCGTGCAACGTGTCCCGTCGCCCAAAGGGAGCGTGGATAACCCGCTGCAGGCGTTGATTTTCGATTCCTGGTTCGACCCTTATCGCGGCGCGGTCGTCCTCGTTTGTGTGAAGCAGGGCCGCATCGCGCGGCGCATGAAGATCCGGTTGTGCGCGGGAGACGAAACCTACGAAGTCGAGCAGTTGGGCACGCTTACTCCCAAACCCATCGCGCTGCAGGAACTCGAAGCTGGGGATGTCGGCTTCGTCATCGCCAACATCAAGCAGGTGGTCGACGCGCGCATGGGCGACACCATCGTCGAAGCGGGCAGCAGCGCGCCTCCGCTTCCCGGCTTTGAAGCCATCCAGCCGATGGTTTTCGCCGGTCTTTTTCCGGTGTTGGCGGATGATTACGAACCGCTGCGCGACGCGCTTGGCAAATTAAAATTGAATGACGCCTCATTTTTCTACGAACCGGAAAACTCCGTGGCCCTTGGTTTTGGTTATCGCTGCGGCTTCCTGGGTCTCCTGCACATGGAGATTGTGCAGGAGCGGCTGGAGCGCGAATTCGGCCTGAACCTGATTACCACCGCGCCCAGCGTGCGTTACCGCATCACCCGCGTCGGCGGCGAGGTCGTTGAAGTCGATAGCCCCGCGAAATTCCCCAATCCCGGCGACATCAGCAAGATCGAGGAACCGATCATCAAGGCCATGATCATCACCAGCGATGAATCCCTTGGCAGCATCCTGCGGCTCTGTCAGGAAAAGCGCGGCATCCAGAAGAACTTCGAGTATCTCTCACCCACGCGCGTGATGTTCACTTACGAACTTCCCCTGAACGAGATCGTGATGGATTTCTATGACCGGCTGAAAACCGTCTCGCGCGGCTACGCTTCGCTGGATTATCACCTGGCCGGCTACAAGGAAGCCGACCTCGTGAAGCTGGATGTGCTTGTCGGCGGCGAACCTGTGGATGCCCTCGCGCTGATCTGTCATCGCGATCAGTCTTACGAGCGCGGCCGCGAACTCGCCACGCGCCTGCGCAAGCTGATTCCCCGGCAGATGTTTGAAGTGCCGATTCAAGCGGCCATCGGCAGCCGCATCATCGCCCGCGAAACCGTCGCGGCCATGCGCAAGAACGTTCTTGCCAAATGCTATGGCGGCGACATCACGCGCAAACGCAAGCTGCTCGAAAAACAAAAAGAAGGCAAAAAGCGCATGAAGCGCGTCGGCCAGGTGGACATCCCCCAGGAAGCCTTCCTAGCCGTCCTCAAGGTTTCCTCCGACGAAGAGGACTAGCTAATCCTTCCGCGTAACTTCCGCAGAAAGCCGGCCACGGTGGAGTTGAATCCTCACCTCGTCTCCGCTGGCGACTTGTGCCGCGTCCCGCAGCACATTCCCCGCCGCATCCGTGGCAATCGCGTAACCGCGCTCCAGCACCTTCAGCGGGCCGCGTTCCTGCAATTGCAGCGCCAGCCGCTCCCAACGCTCACGTTTTCTGCGCAGCAAGCGTTCCGCTCGCAGGCCCAATTCCTGGCTGCGCCTCTGCAGCCGCAGACGTAGCACGCCGACCTTCGCCCGAAAATCGAACGAAGCCACTCGCAGATGCGCCTTCGTAAAGCGCTTTCGAGCAAACTCCAGCCGCGCGCGCAGCCCCAGCGCCAGCCGCGAGGTCAATTCATCGGCCCGCTGCCGCCGTTGCCGCAACAAATCCAGCGGCCGCCGGAACCCACGCCTGCCCGCCAGCTCGTGCACCCTCCGCGAATGTTCCAGCAACCGGTAGCGCAGCAAGCTTTCCAGCGTTTCGCGCAAATCGGCAACATGCTTGTCGAATTCGCGCCTCGTTTGCACCACCAACTCGGCTGCCGCCGACGGCGTGGACGCTCGCACATCGGCCACAAAATCCGCAATCGTGAAATCGCTTTCATGCCCGATGCCGGAAATAATCGGAATGCTCGAAACGGCAATCGCCCGCGCCACTGGCTCTTCGTTGAACGCCCAAAGGTCTTCCAGCGAGCCCCCGCCCCGCACCAGCAGGATTACGTCCGCCGCGCGCTTTTTGTGGAAGTACCGCAGCGCTTCGACAATCTCCTCCGCGGCTCCTTCGCCCTGCACCCGCACCGGATACACCGTCAGGTGCACATTGGGAAACCGCCGTGTCAGGATGCGCACCACATCGCGCACGGCCGCACCTTTCGGCGACGTGATTACGCCGATGCGGTTCGGAAGTAGTGGCAAAGGCTTCTTGCGCTCCGCAGCGAACAGCCCTTCTTCCTCCAGCCGCTTCTTCAACTGCTCGAATGCCAGTTGCAGCGCCCCGCGCCCCACCGGCTCCAGCGTTTCCACGTAAATCTGATATTCGCCGCGCGCCTCGTACACACTGAGCGAGCCCCGCACCGTAACCTGAATCCCGTCCTCTGGCTGGAATTTCATGCCGCGCCTCTGCTGCTTGAACAACACGCAGCGGATCTGCGCGCGATCGTCCTTCAATGTGAAGTAGAAATGGCCCGATTGCGCCTCGCGGCAGTTGGAAATTTCTCCTTGCACACAAATGTCCGTGAAGTTTTTGGCCAACAGGTCGCGAATGCGCGCGGTCAGGTCGCTGACCGTGAACACGCGCCGCTCCGGCTGCAAATTGAGTTGCAGTTGATCCATAGCTCTGTGGAAACAGTCCAGTGATCCGCGGCAAGAACAGAATGGTTCCAGTCGCCGGGTTATTCCTCTTCCTCGTTCTCGCCCATCTGCATGGTCAGGTAGCGCTCGTAGCCCAGCTCCTTGATCAGGTGCATCTGCGCCTCGAGCCAGTCCACATGGCCCTCCTCGTCCTTCAACAGTTGCACGAACAGGTCCCGGGAACCGTTGTCCTTCTCCGCCACGGCAATCTGGATTGCCGCGTTATAATCCTTCACCGCGCCAAGCTCTAGGTCCAGGTCGCTCTGCAGCATCTCCTGAACATTCTTCCCCACGGTCAGCTCCAGAGGCAGCATGGTTGGCGATCCATCCAGAAAAAGAATCCGCTCCATGAGCGCCTCGGCGTGTTTCATTTCGCCGATCGACTGCATCTTGATATACTCCGACAGCTTTTCGTAACCCCAATTCTCGAACATTTCGGCATGAAGAAAATACTGGTTGATCGCTGTAAGTTCCTCGCGCAGAGCCTTGTTCAGTTGTTCGATGACTTTTGCCGAGCCTTTCATCGTGGACCTCCCTTAGTGGCCCAAGTCTAGCGCAGGAAGCTGGATCGCGCCTAGTGCCGTTCCAACTTGTTTCAGCAAATCCTTCGAGAATACTCTCTCCGTGTTCGCGTCAGATGCTTGGACCGTCATTTGGCCCAAATATTTGGAACGGCACTAGCTCGCTTCAACGGCGCAGGCGCGAGATCAGCCAGAAGAGCAGCGACAACCCCACACTCAGCACAATGCAGGTCATGATGGGAAAATAAAACGTAGTGTGCTCGCCCTTATGCACGATGTCACCAGGCAAGTGTCCCAAACGAAAGGGCAATCTGCCGCCAAAAAAGAAAAACGCGCCTACCACAAGCAGCAGCGCTCCCAGAATCAGCAGCGTGCGCCCAAGTTCGCGAGCGGGGTCCATGCCTCACGCCACCGCGGCGATGCGGCGAACAACGTCATTCTGTTCCGCGATCGACTCCGCCCCCACGGTGAAGGCATGCAGCACGTCAAGGCCGAGCGCGTATTTGAAGGCTTCATCCTGCTTGTTGCGCAAGCTCCCCTGCCCCAGGATCTTCATGCCGACGATGCCCTTGCCCGCCGCACGCATCTCGCGGAGCACGCCCACCACAGTTTCGGGATCGGCATCCATGTAAGCGCCAATGGGATTAATGCGCGCCAGGTCCACTTCAACCCACGGCGATTTGGCCGCAGCGCGCAATGCCTCAATCGTATGGCAGGAACATCCGTGCGCGCGGATGATTCCCTTTTGCTTTGCCTCGGAGAGCACGTCCATCACCGGGCGGTACCGCGTGCTCCAGTCGGACTCCGTGACGCAATGCATCAGCACGATATCCAGATAGTCCGTGCCAAGTTCGCGCCGGAAACGGTCGAGGTCTGCCTTTACCCCGTCGGCATCGCGCGAAAAGGTCTTCGTCAGGACCGTCACTTTGCTGCGGTCAACGTGCTTCAGCGCTTCGGCAACGTGCGGATGGCTGCCGTAGGAATCCGCCGCATCAAAAAAACGCAGCCCTTGATCGTAACCGTTGAGGAGTACCGCCGCGAGGCCCTGCACGCCAAGCGCGGTTTGGTTCGAGTGGTGGTCCCCTCCAACCGTGCCCGTACCCATCGCCAGGCGTGAGGTCTGAATTCCCGTGCGGCCGAGCGTCACCGTGTCGGCTGCGTGGAACTTGCTGGGGATCGCAGCCAGCGCCAGCAACCTCCGCGCCAGCGGGTGCAAACTGAAAACAGCGCCCGATGCTGCTCTGGCGCTGCGGTTAAGAAATTCGCGGCGATGCATTCGGGACATACGGACCTCCCAGGAAGAAGGATGCGAGGCGAGCCCGCTTATTATGCAGGCAAGACAGGACGAAGGGAAGAGGTATGCCCCACGGAACGCCCCGCATCTCTCGCGCTAATTTTATCCAATCCCTGTGGCCGTTGTGCTGGCTCATTCCTCGCCGAGCACTGTTCCTACTTACCCGACGCCAATAGCAACCGAGTTTTCACGGCAGAGGACCGGTTTACAGGGAAGCCGCCAAGAGAAAGCCGATACAGCAAAAGGCTATAAGTGGTATCGTATAAAGTGGGTAATGTTGGGGAGTTCAGCTCGCAGGGTTCACTGAGAAACCGTACTGGGATGGATGCGGCATGATCATGGTGCGCAGCCCGCTCCGCATTTCGCTTGGCGGAGGCGGAACGGACTTGCCTTCCTATTATAAGAAACACACGGGATTCGTGTTGTCCGCGGCCATCAAGCGCTACGTTTACATCACGATCAGTGAAGCCTTCTGGCCGGTGATCCGGTTGAAATACTCGAAGATGGAGGAAGTGGAGAAGGTTGAGGATATCCAGCACCCCATCGTTCGGGAGGCCATGAAATTCACGGGGGTGACGGGACCGTTCCTCGATATCGTAAGCCTCTCGGACATACCGGCGGGAACCGGGCTGGGCTCTTCGGGGAGCTTTACGACCGCGCTGTTGCGGGCGCTGCACGCCCTGAGCCGGCGATTCGTTTCCCCGCAGGAGCTGGCGGAGCAGGCTTCCCATATCGAGATTGACCTTTTGAAGGCGCCGGTAGGGAAGCAGGACCAGTACATTGCCGCATACGGCGGCATCACCTGTTTCGAGTTTCAGCGGGACGGCAAGGTGTCGGTGGAAGCACTGAAAATCCCTCCGGAGGCCTTGGCCAATCTGGAGGACAATCTCCTGCTGTTCTTCACCGGGACTTCGCGGTCTGCTTCGGAGATTTTGCGGCACCAGGATCAGGGCAGCAAGCAAAATTCCGTGGCGATGCTGGCAAATTTGCACTTCACGAAGAAGCTTGGATTGGAGAGCCGCGACGCCCTGGTGGCCGGCGACTTGCATAAGTTCGCGGACCTCATGGCCGTCCACTGGGAACACAAGAAGCGGCGCTCTTCGGGAATGAGCAGCGGGCGCATTGATGAACTCTATGACCTGGCGCGCGCGAACGGAGCCCTGAGCGGAAAACTGGTGGGCGCCGGCGGCGGGGGCTTCCTGCTGTTTTATACGGAAGAGAAGACCAGGCTGCGCCGAGCAATGAGGGGCGCGGGACTTCGCGAAGTGCGGCTGCAGTTTGACTTTGCCGGCACCACCATCATGGCGCATTCCTAGTACCGTTCCAACTATTTGGACCAAATGACGGTCCAAGCATCTGACGCGAACACGGAGAGAGTATTCTCGAAGGGATTTGCTGGAATAATTTGGAACGGCACTAGGGAGGATGGTTGTTACCAGTCGCCATACTTGCCGGGGGCCTTGCGACGCGCCTGGGAGCGGTCGCCGAGAACGTGCCCAAGTCGCTGCTGGAATTGAATGGGGAGCCGTTCATCTTCCACCAGTTGCGGCTCTTGAAGGCCCATGGCGTGCAGCGCGCTGTCCTGTGTGTAGGACATCTGGGAGAGATGATTCGCCAGGTTGTCCGCGAAGGGCAGGAGTTCGGCGTGAGAGTTGACTATTCCTTCGACGGTACGGCACAATTGGGGACTGCGGGTACGGTCAAGAACGCCCTTCCTAAGCTCGGGAATCCCTTCCTTGTGCTGTATGGCGATTCGTATTTGGTTTGCGATTATGCCGCCGTGGCTCGGGAGTTTCTGCGGGCCGGCAAACTGGCCCTCATGACTGTGTTCAAGAACGAGGGGCAGTGGGACACCAGCAACGTGGAGTATCAGGCCGGCCGGATTCTGGCCTACAGCAAGAAAAATCGGACGCCGCGGATGCAGTACATTGACTATGGCCTGGGTGCTTTTTCCGCGCAGGCTTTTGCGCGAGTGCCAGCGGGGCGGGCCTCGGACTTGGCGGAACTCTACGGTCGGATTCTCGAGGAAGGGCAACTGGCAGGAATGGAAATTCAACAACGATTTTATGAGATTGGCTCACCCGCTGGACTCGAAGAGACAGCGCGCTTCCTGGCCACGCAGCAGGCCGCACAAAGGCTCGTTCAGAAATGAAACACGCACCCACATTTGCGGAGAAGTTCCTGGCGGAAGTGGCGCAGATCCTCGCCGGCCTGGACGTATCCTGCATCGAGAAGGCCGCGCAGCTCCTCGCAAACGTGCGAGCGGCGAGCGGGCGGGTGTTCATTCTCGGCGTTGGAGGAAGCGCGGCAAATGCCTCGCATGCGGTGAACGACTTTCGGAAGATTGCCGGAATCGAAGCGTATGCGCCAACCGACAACGTCTCCGAATTGACGGCGCGAATCAACGACGAGGGATGGGCAACCGTCTTTGAAGCCTGGCTGAAGACGAGCAAGCTGCAAGCGCGCGATGCCGTGCTGGTCTTTTCCGTGGGTGGCGGAGACTTGGAGCGTAACGTCAGTCCCAACCTGGTGGCCGCGCTGCAACTTGCAAAATCCACCGGTGCGAAAATTCTCGGCATCGTCGGGCGGGACGGCGGGTACACGGCGAAGGTGGCGGACGTCTGCATCGTGATTCCGACGGTCAACCCGGCACATGTGACGCCGCACACCGAGGCATTTCAGGCGGTGGTCTGGCATTTGCTGGTGACGCATCCAGCGGTGAAGATCACGCAGACAAAATGGGAAGCAACCGCGAACGCGGGCATGCTTTCGCGAGCGGTCTTTCTGGACCGGGACGGGGTGCTGAACCGGACGGTGGTCCGGGACGGGAAGCCTTATCCGCCGGCAAATTTGGCTGAACTGGATATTACCTCGGGAGCGGAGAACGCCCTCCGGGAATTGAAGGCGCAAGGATTCAAGCTGCTGGTTGTGACGAATCAGCCGGATCTTGCCAAGGGCCTGGCGACGCCAGGACATGTGGACGACATCAACCGGAAATTGGCCGCAGCGCTGCCGGTGGATGAGTTTTTTGTGTGTCCCCATGGGGATGGCGACAATTGCGATTGCCGCAAGCCCAAAGCTGGCCTGCTCCTGCAGGGGGCCCGGAAGCACCATATCGATCTCTCCGCGAGTTTCATGATCGGAGACCGCTGGCGCGATGTGGAAGCTGGACAGAACGCAGGGTGCCGCACGGTGTTGATTGATCAGGGATACCAGGAGCAGCACCCAGCACGCCCGCCGGACGCGATTGTGCATTCACTTCGGGAGGCGGCTGACTGGATTCTCCAGGCGCATTCCATTGGTGCGGCGCGATGAAGTCACTGTCCCAGCTTGCGGTGAAGATTTATGGGGATGGCGCCGACCTCGCCGGAATCCGCGAACTGAGCCGGCACCCCTTTATCAAAGGGTTTACGACGAATCCGACACTGATGAGGAAGGTCGGCGTGCCGGACTATGAGGAGTTTGCGGCGCAGGTGCTCGAGCTTATTCCGGACCGGCCGGTCTCCTTCCAAGTGCTCGCCGACGACGAAGAGACGATGGAATCGCAGGCGCGATACATCGCGGGTTGGAGTGCCAACGTGTACGTAAAGATTCCGGTGACAAACACGCGCCGGGTGCCGATGTACCCGCTGATCCATCGCTTGAGCCAGGACGGAATTCAGATCAACGTGACCGCACTGCTGACGCTTGAACAGGTGCGCGAAGTCTCGAAAGCGTTGCGCGGCGGCGCACCTTCCAACCTATCCATCTTTGCGGGAAGAATCGCGGATACAGGTCGCGATCCCGTCCCGGTCATGACTGAAGCCGTGGCTATTCTGCGGGAGAATCCGCAATCCGAATTGATCTGGGCAAGCCCGCGCGAACTCCTGAACATCTATCACGCCGAGCAGAGCGGGTGCCACATCATTACCGCCACGAACGACGTCCTGCGGAAATTGCACCTGATCGGGAAAGATTTGAGCGACTATTCGCTGGAAACTGTGAAGATGTTTTATGACGACGGAGTTAAGTCAGGATACGTGCTGGAGCCGGCCAAGCTGGTGGCAGAGACGACAGGTCGTGCAAGCGTTGCTGCAAAAAAGCGCGCTGCTTCCTGAGGCCATGCGCGCCTCGAGTCCCAACGGGCCCCGGAACATCGCGGGGCGCGACCCGTGCTGATTCTCTACCTTCTGCTCGGCGTAGCCCTAATCGGAACGCTGACCTCGGCAATCTTCCTGGGATTGGTCCTTGCTGGGGCCATCAAGTTTCACCGGGATGCGCGGCAGGCGATCGATGCCCTCTCTCGCGTGAAAGATTTTCCACCCATTTCCGTACTCAAGCCGGTGCACGGTTCTGAAGTGCGGCTGAAGGAGAAGCTGGAAGGTTTTTTCCGCCAGGATTATCCCGCTTATGAACTCCTGTTCGCGGCGGACGAAGAAAACGATTCCGCGCTGAGTGTGGTGCACGAAGTGAGCGCGCGATACCCGCAAGTTCCTTGCAAGATATTGGTGAACGGGATTCCGCCTTGGCCTAACCCGCCCGCCTATTCCTTTTCGCGTTTGAGCGAGCTGGCAGAAAACGAAATCCTGGTGACCAGCGACAGCGACGTGGAAGTCGCTCCCAACTACCTGCGCGAAGTGGTCGCTCCACTTCTCGACCCAAAAGTGGGCATGGTTACGTGCGTGTACCGGGGCAAGAACACCGCCGGATTCTGGTCGGGGCTGACGGCAATTGGCATGTCCGTGGAGATGACCGCGGGCGTGCTGGTGGCCAACCTGCTGGAAGGCATGAAGTTCGGATTGGGACCGACCATTGCCGTGAAGAAGGAGGCCCTGGCGCGCATTGGCGGCTACCAAAAGTTGGGAGACTATTTCGCCAACGACTTCATGATCGGCCACCTGATCGACGCAGCCGGCTATCGCGTCGTGCTTTCGCATCACGTCATCGAGCATGTGGTCAATCAGAAAAATTTTCAGGCCATGTGGGACAATCAGTTCCGCTGGGCCAAATCCACGCGCTATTCGCGCCCGGAAGGGCATTTCGGCAGCGGCCTGATTTTCGCTTTGCCCTACGGACTGCTTGGGCTAGGCCCTGCTCTCATGCTTGGCAAAACGAGCCTGGGACTGGCGCTGCTTGGCACCGCAGTTCTGAACCGGATATTGGAGTCGTGGCTGGTGGGCTGGGGAGTGGTGCGCGATCCCGTGGCCCTGAAGGAGTTCTGGCTCTACCCGATTCGCGACTTTTTGGGCTTTATCGTTTGGGCGACCAGTTATACGGGAGCACGCGCTGTCTGGCGAGACAGCCGCTACGAATTGCAGGGCGACAAAATCGTGCTTCGCAAAAATGCCGGGAGTTCGCCCGCGGCGGGGACCTCTGGAACGCCTAGGTCGGATCCAAACTCACACCATTAATGCTGCTGACGAACGTCCGGCTGGCGAGCACATCTTATTTTGCTTCAATCAACTGTCGTAAGTGAGTCCAACTTCGTCGAGGTTGGATTCTCTCCCATCATCCACCACCCAAACCCTGTCATTTCGACCGGAGGGAAGGCGCTTCCTTGCCCTGAGCCCCGAAGGGTTGCCGTCCCGGAGCGGAGATACGGGTCTCCATCGTACGTTTTTTGTGCGATGAAATCCCTCTTCGACTTCGGATTTCAGGGTGAGGGCTTCTAAAGATGGGAATGCGCGCTCAGATCAGCTCCAGCCCGGAAAAGAAATAGCCGATCTCAAACGCCGCGGTCTCCGGCGCATCGGAACCATGCACGCAATTGTTGCCTATGCTTGTGCCCAGGTCGCGCCGAATCGTGCCGGGAGCGGCCTTCTTCGGGTCCGTAGCGCCCATGGTGTCGCGCCACTTGGCGATGGCGCCCTCCGCTTCCAGAACCATGGCAAAGATTTTCCCGGAACTCATGAACTCCGTAAGTTCGCTGTAAAACGGGCGTTCCCGGTGCACGTAGTAAAACCCGCCCGCCTCTTCCTCTGTTAGCCGCATGGACTTGATGGCGACGATCTTGAAACCAGCCTCATGGATGCGCGCCAGTATAACTCCTTGTTGGCCCCGGCCAACGGCGTCCGGCTTGATGATCGCCAATGTGCGTTCAATCGCCAAGAGACTCTCCTCAATGATGTAAAGAAGCAACGAAGTAATGAAGCAACGAAGCACGCTATTTCATTTAGCTCTCATGGAAACCCGCGATTCCGCGCACAGCGGCGCGCTTTTCCTCTTTTACTTTTCTACTTTTATACACTTCTACCCTTTTACTGCCTCACTTCATTTCAACGCCGCAGCCACTGTCGATCCCAAATCCGCCGGTGTCTCTACCGTGTGAATCCCTGCCGCATTCATGGCTGCATATTTGTCTTTCGCCGTGCCTTGGCCGCCGCTGATGATCGCTCCCGCGTGGCCCATGCGTCGTCCGGGAGGCGCCGTCTGCCCGGCAATGAAGCCCACCACGGGCTTCTTCACATTCGCCTTAATCCACTCGGAAGCGCGCTCTTCCGCGTTCCCGCCGATTTCGCCGATCAACAAGATGGCGTGCGTGTCCGGATCCGCATGGAACATCTTGATGGCATCCAGAAACGTTGTGCCGATGATCGGATCGCCGCCAATCCCAATGCACGTGGACTGGCCAATCCCGAGTTGCGTCAGTTGGTACACGGCTTCATAGGTCAACGTGCCGCTGCGGCTTACCACGCCGATATTTCCCTGCTTGTGAATGCGCCCCGGCATGATCCCGATCTTGCATTTGCCGGGAGAAATAATCCCCGGGCAGTTCGGTCCGATCAGCCGCGTTTTGGACTTGTCCACGACGCAGGAGACTCGCACCATGTCCAGCGTGGGAATCCCCTCCGTGATGCAAACCACCAGGGCCACCCCCGCGTCGGCGGCTTCCAGAATCGCGTCCGCCGAATACGCCGGTGGCACAAGAATCACGGTGGCATCCGCGCCTGTCGCCTTCACGCCTTCGGCGACGGTGTTGAACACGGGGCGTTCCAGGTGCTTCGTGCCGCCCTTGCCCGGCGTCACGCCGCCCACGACATTCGTTCCATACTCGATCATCTGCTGCGAGTGGAATGTTCCTTCCCGCCCGGTAAATCCTTGTACCAGGAGCCGGGTTTTTTCATTGACTAGAATACTCATATTCGAGGTTTTAGGAGGTAAATGAGACAGAGGAGGTAAAGAACAATTCCCCGGCCTATAGCTTCCTCCACTCCTTCCAAAGATTGTGAATCATGAAACCTAACTTCCCATATTCACTGAGAATCGGTTGAGCAGCGCGCTTTGAAACCAACCCTTCGTCTACTGCCAATCCGATCCAAAATCCGCATTCTGCGGCTTCGCCTGCTGCTATCACCAAATGCTGCTTGAACTCGGCGGTGGAGTTACGTTTCGTCCACCCTTCCACTACGTTGGCGGGCACCGATCGCGCACAGCGCCGTAACTGCCGACCAAGTTCAAACTGCTCTTCTCGAGGAAGTCCCCGGGTGAATTTGGTCACCTGCAGGGCGAGCCTGTATGACTGACGATAAATGAGCAAATCCGTGTACCGCTTGACTGGCCCAATCCGGCCAGACTCCTCCTTTACTTCCTTTAATTCCTTTACTTCCTCGACGTCATTCATCGGCATTACTTTCCTGCCAGCGCCACAACCTTTTCTGCGCCATCCTTCATGCCCGCTGCGATTGTAAAATTCAATCCGCTTTCGCGGAGTATCTGTTGTCCTGCCTCCACATTTGTCCCTTCCATTCGCACCACAATCGGTATTTTCACTTGCAGATCCTTCGCCGCCGCCACAACGCCCGTGGCCAGCACGTCGCAGCGCAAAATGCCGCCAAATATGTTGATGAAAACCGCTCGGACCTCGGGATCGCTCAGGAGGATGCGGAAGGCATTCTTGACCTGATCGGCGGAAGCGCCGCCGCCCACGTCCAGAAAGTTGGCCGGCGACCCGCCCGCATATTTGATGATGTCCATGGTGGCCATGGCGAGTCCCGCGCCGTTCACCATGCACGCCACGGTGCCGTCCAGCTTGATGTAGTTCAGCCCGTACTTGGACGCTTCCACCTCGAGCGGGTCTTCCTCATCCAAATCGCGCAATTCGCGAAGTTCCTTGTGGCGGAATAGCCCGTTATCGTCGAACGTCATCTTCGCGTCGAGCGCCACGATCTTGCCGTCGCCCGTCACAACGCACGGATTGATCTCCACCAATGACGCATCTGTGTCAATAAACGCGCGATACAGCGCCAGCAAGAACGGGACCGCCGCCGTCACTTGCTCCCCCGTGAGCCCCAGCCCAAACGCAATCTCGCGCGCCTGGTAGGCCTGCAGCCCTACGGCCGGATGGATCGGCTCGCGTAGAATCGCACCGGGATTTTCCTTCGCCACTTGCTCAATCTCCATCCCGCCTGCGGAGCTGGCCATGAACACGGGCCGTTCCGTCTCCCGATCAATCAGCAGCCCCAGATAGAGTTCCCGCTTGATGTCCAGGCCTTCTTCGATCAGCAGCCGCCGCACGAGGCGTCCCTGCGGGCCCGTTTGCGGGGTCACCAAAGTCATGCCCAGGATATGCGAAGCCGTTTCCGCGGCTTCGTCGGCGGAGCGTGTGAGCTTTACCCCCCCGCCCTTCCCGCGGCCTCCCGCATGGATCTGCGCCTTCACCACCACCACATGGGATTTCAGGCGCTGCGCCGCTTCGCGCGCTTCCTCCTTCGTGAACGCCACTTCCCCGCGGGGCGTGGCGACACCGTAACGAGCAAGGATCGCTTTTGCTTGGTATTCGTGGATCTTCATTTGAGGTTCTGCCTTTTACGCGACCGTGACGCGGCCGCCATGCTGTGCGACGATGGTGCAGTGCACAGGTGTTAGTATTTGAGGTCTCGCAAAACATTCAAGTTTACTTGAGACGCGAGGTTCGAGCAAGGCAGCCATTTTGCCATTGCAGAAAACATGACCAACAGCTCGGCATTGATCGAGAAAACAGAAGCCGGCGCCACCCTCACGCGCGCCGAAGCGGAATCCATCATGGAGGACCTCCTCTATGGCCGCGTGGAAACCCCTGCCATTGTTCGCCTTCTGACTGCCTTGAACCTGCGCCTTGTCAGCGTCGCCGAATTGGCAGGCTTTGCCAGCACCATGCGCCGCCACGCCGCGCCCGTCTTCGCGCCCGGAGAGTCACGCCCGGAAAATCTGGTGGACACTTGCGGGACGGGTGGCGATGCCAGCGGCACTTTCAATATTTCCACGGCGGCGGCATTCGTGGCCGCGGCTGCGGGCGCGTGCGTTGCCAAGCATGGGAACCGCTCGACCAGTTCGCACAGCGGCTCCGCCGATGTCCTGGAAGCGCTCGGCATTCGTATCGACGTGCCCATGCGCCGTGCAGGCCAGGCGATTTGCGAGGTGGGAATCGGTTTCCTGTTCGCGCCGGTGGCTCATGCGGCCGCTCGTCATGCCGTGCCCGCGCGCAAGCTGATCGGCAAGCGCACCGTCTTCAATTTATTGGGTCCTCTCACGAATCCGGCCGGAGCTGACAGGCAGTTGCTGGGGGTTTTTGCCCAGGAAGCCCTCGATCTGGTAGCCGCAACCCTGTTGGAACTTGGTGTGAAGCGCGCCTTCGTGGTTCATGGCAGCGGGCTGGATGAAATTTCGCTAGCTGGGGAGACATCGATCACGGAGGTGCGCGATGGCCGCATCCGGAGTTTCATCGTCACTCCCGAGGAGTTTGGTGTCGCGCGGGCGCCCCTGGAAGCGCTCCGTGGCGGGACTCCTCACGAAAATGCCGATCTCATCTGCCGGATTTTCCAGGGACAACTTGGCGCCCCGCGCGACGTCGTGGTTGTGAACGCGGCAGCCGCTCTCGTCGTCGCGGGCATCGCCGGAGATTTCCGCTCCGGCGCGGGGTTAGCCGCTCAGGCCATCGATTCCGGCGCGGCTCTCGCCAAATTGCAACAGCTCAAAACCTTTGTGAACACCAGCCGCAACGCTTGAAACCAGGCAACAGAATCAGTCCTGGCAAACGTCTGCCTTTTAGCAGGTGGCTGAAAAAACTGTAATTCGTTGTCATCCCGCTTGCCCCGAGTTTCGAGGGGAGCAAAGCGAGAGATCTACTTTTCGCGAAAGCCCAGGAAAAAGCAGATTCATCGCGTAAAAAGCACGCGATGGGGCAGAGTTCCTCGCCCCGTTCGAAAGGCGAACGGGTCTCGGAATGACATTCTTTTGGCTTTTTCAGCAGCCAACTAAGGCTTCGTAGGGCTTTCGATGCCAATGCTGGGGTGTGTGAACTCGAAGATTCCCCACGCCGTCAGCCCCGCACCCGCGGTTCCCACAACAAAATACGAAACCTTTCGCAACCGGGTGGATTTTTGCGCTCCCGAACCCGCAAGACCATGTGGCTCTGCCGGAGAATCGAGATAAATCCGGTACGTTGCGCCTTCCGGCAGCACTTGAAATTCCTCGCGGTATCGGAAGGCGAGATCCCCTCGCCGGGTGCGAATCTGGAGCACGCCCGGAGCGAGGATCGTGACTTCTGCCTGTGTCAATTGGTTCTTTTCCGGACGCAGGAACGCTTCCTCGGCGTGAATTTCCACGATTCCGTTTTCCGGCGAACTAAAGGAGACCGTTCCGGCGGTCAGATCCACATGGGCGCCATTGTCTATTCCATGCAGCGTTTCCCCGCTGGACCCTGCCAGCAAAACCGTCACTCGGCCCACACGCACTCCCAGCCGGCCTTCGGCCTCCGTCGAGACATCCTCCCCTTCAAACACGGAAAGTCCGGGAAAGGCGGCTGCCTCGTTCAGGTGCGCGTCATAAGCCTGCGTCAATATTCCCAAGGGAGCCTTGGGGCCCGCGCCACACCAGGAGGGATACAAACAGAGAGGAACACCCAAGACAACGGCCAGGGTACGGCGAACTGGAAACATGAAGCACCTCCGAAGCCGGGTGAACCGGAGGGACTACCCGCTGGAGGCCACCATACGCCATTCTAACTAACACTTCAATATACTTTATCATGTAATATCTCTATTCTCTTTTCATTCGTGAGTTACCTACAAGTTACTGGCCGTGCCGCGAAGGCGGACTGCTCCTTTGTCGAGGCGGACGTTACCGCATCGCTCCGGGGCGTTCCGGTCTTCTCTAGAGAGCGAGGAAATTTTGCAGGAGTTGCTTCCCCGCTTGCGTGAGCACGGATTCGGGGTGGAACTGCACGCCTGCTACCTTGTACCGCCGGTGGCTGAGGCCCATGATGATCCCGTCGCTCGTTTCGGCCGTGACCGTCAATTCCCGCGGCAAAGATTTGCGTTCCACAATCAGCGAATGGTAACGCGTGGCCGTAAAGGGATTCGGCAGCTTATGAAAAATACCCTTGCCGTCGTGCTGGATCTCACTCGTTTTGCCATGAAACAGTTTTGGCGCGCGGATGACCTTCCCGCCGTAGGCTGCCCCGATTGCCTGATGCCCCAGGCACACGCCCAGGATCGGAATCTTTCCGCCCAGCTTCTGAATTAATTCGACGGAAATGCCCGCTTCTTGCGGTGTACATGGGCCCGGAGATATCACGATCCGCTCCGGCTTCCGACCCGCGATCTGTTCCACGGAAATCCGGTCATTGCGGTGGACCTCCACCTGGCATCCTAGCTCGCCCAGGTATTGCGCCAGGTTGTAGGTAAACGAATCGTAGTTGTCGAGCAGCAGTATCACGGTTTGTTTTTCACTCCCGGAGAGTCGCCGCCGCCATGCGCGAATTCCAGCGCGCGCAGCAGCGCCTTGGATTTATTCACCGACTCGCGAAACTCTCCTGCCGGCGTCGAATCGGCGACAATGCCTCCGCCGGCCTGCACGTGCGCTACGCCATTTTTGATGATCATCGTTCGCAGCGCAATGCAGGAATCCAGATTCCCCGCAAAATCCAGGTATAGAATCCCGCCCCCGTAGATGCCCCGGCGCGTCTTCTCAAACTCCTCGATGATCTCCATGGCGCGAACCTTCGGCGCTCCGGAAACGGTCCCTGCCGGAAAGCACGACATCAGGGCGTCGAAGCAGTCCACATCCTCGCGCAGTTTCCCGCGCAAGCTGGACACCAGGTGCATCACGTGCGAGTAACGCTCCACGCTCATCAACTTTTCCACCTGCACCGAGCCGTATTCGCATACCCGCCCAAGATCGTTCCTTCCCAGATCCACCAGCATGATGTGTTCGGCGCGTTCTTTCTCGCTGGCCAGCATCTCCCGTTCCAGCCTCACATCCTCCGCCTCATCCTCGCCCCGCCAACGCGTGCCGGCAATTGGCCGGTAAAATACCTCCCTGCCCTGCACTTTCACCAGCATTTCCGGCGAACTGCCCACCACATGCACGTCGTTCAGTTGCAGGTAAAAAAGGTAGGGCGAGGGATTAAGCGCCCGCAGTTCGCGGTAAATGTCGAACGGCGCGGCCTTGGTCTTCGCTGAAAATCGTTGGCTCAGCACCACCTGGAAGATATCGCCCTCGCGGATGTACTTCTTCGCCCTCCTCACCGCCTCTAGGTACTCCTTCGGCCTGAAATTCGACGTGACCTGCGGTGCGTGGGATTTCGCGGCCTTCTTCTTTGCAGGCCGCTCCCCGGCCACCGACTCTTCCAGCATCTGCCGGGTTCGCCGGATCTCCTTTACGGCCTTGTTGTACTTCGCCCGCAGAGTTCCCGGCCCCTCGGTGTAAACGTTGCGCACGATCCACAAGCGGTGCTGCACATGATCGAACGCGAGGAGTCCGCGATAGAACATCAGCATGGCATCGTACAAACCAATGTCGTCGCGCAATCGTTTGGGGAGCCGCTCGATCAGCCTCACCATGTCGTAGCTGAAGTACCCGATCGCACCGGCCACCAGCGGCGGCAAACCCGGCAAACGCACCGGCTGGAACCGCGCCATGCGTTCCCGCAAGAACGAGATGGGATCGCGCTCTTCCCAGATCATGCGGTCGCGGCTCTCCAGCACGCACGCCCCGCTGGCGTAACGAAACACCTCTTCCGGATTGGCGCCCGCAAAGGTATACCGCGCGATTTTCTCGCCGCCCTCCACGCTCTCCAGCAGAAAGGAATATCTCGCCCCCTGCGCCACGCGCAAATAGGCGCTCACGGGCGTCAGCAGGTCCGCGGAGAAAACGTCATACACCGGGATAAGGTTCCCGTGTTTGGCGAGCCGTTGAAATTCCTGGAAAGAAGGCTGAATCATCGCTTGGCGATCACTATTCCAGTATTAGGGTTGAAAGTCGAAGGCAAAGAATCGCTTGCGTAAGGCTGGCTTTTCTTTGAACCGCGTCACCAGCGTTTTTGCTTTCCCGCTTGCAGCGCCCGCAGCACCGCGCGGCGCATGGCTGCTTCCGGTGCACGGCTTCCCATCCACAATTCCCATTGCGCGATTCCTTGTGCCAGAAACATCTCCACGCCGGACACCGTGCGAATCCCTTTCGCCGCCGCGATCTGAAGCAACTTCGTCTGCACTGGGCGGTAGATGAAGTCCATCACGACTGAACAGTGTAACTCGCTGGGCCGCAGGGGCGAAATCCCAACCTGCGGGTGCATCCCCACGGGCGTCGCATTCAAGATGGCGTCGTAGCGCTCCTTACCCAGCGCCCCGCGCCGCACCGCTTCGCCGCCAACGGCGCGCGCCAACGCCCGTGCCGCCTCCTTCCGCCGCGCACAAACAAAAACTTCTGCCCCGGCCTGCGCAAGCGCGAAAGCCGCGGCCCGTGCGGAGCCGCCCGCCCCAAAAATCAGCACCCGGCTGCCTCGCAGTCGCAGTTTCCTCTCCAGCGCGCGCAGCACTCCCAGATAATCGGTGTTGCTTCCATAAAGCGAGCCGTCACGCCGTACCGTAACCGTGTTCACTGCCCCTATCCGCTGCGCCAGCGGTTCGCAATTGTCCAATCGCCGGAAAACCGCCTCTTTGTGAGGTACAGTCACGCTGAAGCCTTCCACGCCCAGCTCCGGCGCTGCCTTCAGGAAATCGTCCAGGCGTTCCACCAGGAACGGCAGGAACACCGCGTCCTTCTTTGCTGCCACATAACCCGTGTTGTGCAACAAGGGCGACATCGAGTGCCCGATGGGATTCCCGATCACGCCAAACACGCGCGTCTTGCGTGTGATCTTGTGTGCTCGGTACATCTTCTTGAAATCGCCCAGGTGCACTTGTCCCGGCGCTGTCTCCGCCGCTACCGGTGCATAAGCCAGCGCACTTCCCTCGCGCAGGGCCAGCAACCTGGCGGGCAATCCGATCTCTCCCATCGGCACGACAACCAACTGTCCCGAATGACGCAGCACTTTCAGAAGCCTTACGCTGTCCGCAATTGTCCGGGACATCGCTGCCATCTTGATCGCGTCCATTCCTCCTTGGGGCGGTACGCTCAGCCTCTTTGGAAGTTTTGGCGTCCGCCGAAAATCGTGCAGCGAGAGCATCACCTTCGGTGGTATGGCGTATCCTTCCACGGACTTTCCCGGCAGTTCCCGCAGCGTTTCCACTTCCAAATCACACCACTGGCAGCCCGCTTGCCCTGCCTTCGTGAGCCAGTACAATTCCGCGCCGGCATCGCCGGCGAACTCTCCCCCGCCAATGCGCCGCCGGCAAGTCGCCACGATAACAGCGCCTTTGGGGCGAAAATCCTCCAGCCAACTCAGGAACTTCTGGCGCTCCTGATCGGTCCGCAGCCAGTCCAGACGAAGTTCTACGGTCGGGGTATGGCGGAGCGCCTGCCGGAGTAGAACCCTCAATTCCGTGGCAGTTGCGGCGGCAGCCACTCCGCAAATGCGCCCCAGCCCGGTTCCGAACGGTTTCATCGAACTAAACTACCCCCAATCCCTTGAAAATAGGGCTTGTAGCATGCCTTTGCAAATGTGTAAAGCGTCCTCACCCATTCTGTTGACGTGGCCAAAGGCGCTTGTTAGCTTCAAAGGTGCAAGTCCCCGCACGGCCCTTTCTGGCGTGAGTCGAAGGAGTACGATGATGATGCGCGCAAACGCAGCAACGATGTCTCTCGGAATTCTCTTGGCCGCCGTCGGCGCTTCAGCGCAGGGCAACGCGCCCAGCCAGGTGGTATCTTCCACGCAAGCTGTCGGCGCCCAGACCTCGCCTGATTTCTCGGCGGTTTACTGTGCCGGCTTTGTCTCCGATGAGAAAATGCAAGATGATGTGCGCTTGATTTCCGGAGAGCAGTCCAACGTCAAGGTCGTTTTCGCCCGCGGTGATTACGTTTTCATCAACAAAGGCTCCAATCAAGGCGTGCGTGTTGGCGACCGCTTTTTTGGCGTTCGGCCGGATCCCGATCCCCTGAAGGTGCAATGGTTCAAGTGGCAGGACAAGCTCTTGAAAGCAATGGGCACTGTTTACCAGGATACCGGACAAGTTGTTGTCACTAGCGTACAGCCCAATGTTTCGACCGCACAGGTTACCTTCACCTGCAATTACCTGCAGCGCGGCGACATCCTCAGGCCCATGCAAGAACGCCCCTCACCGGCATACAAGCCCGCCGGCCGGTTCGATCGTTTTGCGCCTGTCAGCGGCAAGTCCGTCGGCATGTTGGTCATAGGCCCGAGTTATTCACAGACCTACGCGCAGAATTCCATCGTTTTTGTCAACCTTGGCACCAATCAGGGCGTGAAGGTTGGGGACTATTTCCGCATCTTCCGCTATGAGGGCTCGCGCGCGGAAGCGACTCCGACTACTGCGGACGCTCAATACAAACTGCTTGGCTTCGGCAGTACTCCGCAAAAATACGAGTGGAACGATCTTCCGCGGGAAGTGATTGGCGAAGGCATTGTGATCAGGGTGGACCACAATGCGTCCACCATGTTTGTTACGCACACCACCATCGATACTTACGCCGGCGATTACGTCGAAATCGAGTAATCCGTCTTCCTCAATTCCGTTATCGGGAAGCCCGCGGCGCAGAGGCGACGCGGGCTTCTTCTTTTGAATATGCCTTACTTGTTTTCGGAAACGATCTCGCAGCGAAATCCGTAGATTTTCGTGTCCGGGTTCTTCCAAGCCTCGCGCGCCAGACCGGCCTTCCAGCAGGTTTCTTCCAGGAAACGCTCGCGGTCCAGATGATGCTCCAGGGCCACTTGCGGCAGCAGCAATCCGCGGCGCCCGCCCTGCTCCACCAATAGGCCGTGCGTCCCGATCTCAATTTCTTCGGGCCGCATTACCTCCAGCGGGGTCATCAGCGATATCTCGATTTCGACGTCGCCGACTTCCTCTGGCTTCATCTGCGTGAAGCGCGGATCTTCCAGGGCCGCCCCCGCCGCACAGCGCACAATGCTCTCGCCAAGTTGCTCGCGGCCGTCAATTACCCCAATGCAGCCCCTCAGCTTTCCCTTTACATGCAGAGAAACGAACACACCGCACCGGCGTTCCAATATGCCGCTCTGGGGGATGGGATGAATTAAGCGCCCGTGGCAGACAGCTTCCGTGATGGCCTGGCGCGCCAAATCCAGGATGATCTTTCGGTCGGCATCAGAGAGGCACGGCATCCTGTGAGTTCTTCCGTGTTTCCGTCAGGCTGAGCTTCCGCCGCTGCTTGATGCGGTCGTCCAGTTGGCTCCAGAACTTCAAGAAATACTGTCCTGCGGAAATCAGCGCGCTGACCACCACCAGCCAGAGCAGCACCAGCCCCAGCGGCTTTAACGAGGGGTGGCGGACTCCCGCGATCAGAACCGCAGCCGCACACACTTCCAAGACCATCTTGGTCTTGCCCAGAGTGGAAGCCGCGATATTGAATCCTTCCGCCGAGGCGATATTCCGCAAACCCATGATGGTGAATTCCCGCCCTATGATGATCACCACCATCCACGCCTTCGCCAGGTGCATATCCACCAGGGCGATAAACGCCGCGGTAATCAGCAACTTGTCGGCAATTGGATCCAGCAGAATCCCGAGTGTCGTCACTTGCGAATGACGCCGCGCAAAGAACCCGTCCGCCCAGTCCGTGGCCGCCGCTACAAGAAGGATCAAAACGCCCCAAAACTCGAAATGCATGGGGAACCCCCACAGCTCCACGTTGGGAGTTCGCGTCAGCAGCACCACAATCAGCAGCGGCACGAAAAATATCCGCAGGACGGTCAAGGAGTTCGGGAGGTTCATAGGGCCACGATAGCGGGCGCTGCCTATGCGGCTACACGCCACCACTTGGCTCACTATAGACTCCGCTCTGAAAAGCGTCAACGCTGGAAGGTTGTTGCTGTGACCCCGCCGGGGCTGTACTTTGGGGTTACTACGCAGCGGGTGCTGCCAGCTTACAGCCGGATACTCTTTCGTAACACCCCTGCTGCAAAGCTGTGCAAAAGTCTGGTGGCACTGTCGGCTGGAAAAGCACCCGGGCAATCTCCGCGAAACACAACAAGCAGATATAAGCTACTAACACTCAATAACTTACAGGGACTCACAAAGTGACCTCTCTCCACGACAGCGTTTTGTGCTCCGGTTGCTTCGTGGGGCTGCCTGCAAGTTTCCACAAACTTTTCCACAAGTGGACACCACCTCGGGGAACCTTGTCACGCCCCCGCTAATTGTCACATTTTGTTTACATTTCGCAGAATTGGAGGTAGTTACCCGGAAGTAACGCAGCCCTTTTCGGTTCTCCTCAAATCGTTCGCGGACCCCGCAATACACGGGCCGGCAGGAAGAGAATGGCACGCAGGAGTTCAAGCACTCCGCCCACCGCAATTCCCAAAATTCGGAATGGCAGCAGCAGCAGCCAAATCAACGGATACAGCACGAGCGCCAAGAGCGCCAGCGGCCAGCAAACCACCAGCAGCAGACACCACAAAATGAAAGCGGCCATGGTTTTCACCCCCGTTTAAAGATACGCAGGCGCACTTCGCGAAGTTCCCTTCACGACAAATTCGTCGAGTTTCAGCCGCTGCACAATCGCCACGGGAATTTCCGCTTCCAGATCCATGTGCGACTCGCTCACCTCAGAACGCAGCACGCGCCCGAGGGCATGAATCAGCGCCAGCGACCGCCCTTCGCTCAGCGGCATGTGCAGCGAGAGCTTTACGATGGGATCCACGGGCAACACCACATCCATCCGCCTCAGCAATTGTTCCAGCCCTTCCCCCGTGAGCGCCGAAACGAACACCGGCGGCGCTCCTCCGCCATTGCCTCGCCAAGCCGCTTCGAGCTCCTGGCGCTGCGCCTCCGTCAGGCGGTCCACTTTGTTGAATACGCGCAGCCGCAGCCTTTCCATCACGCCCAGCTCTTCCAGAATTTTCTCGACTTCCACGTCCAATTCCTCGTGCCGGGGATTCGATATATCGCTCACCTGCAACAGCAGCGCCGCCTCCTGCACTTCTTCGAGCGTGGCGCGAAACGCCGTGATCAGTCCCTTCGGCAAGTCGCGGATGAACCCCACCGTGTCCGATACCAGGATGCGCCGGTTCGACGGCAGGCGAATCGCCCTCACCGTCGGGTCCAGCGTCGCGAACATCCTCGAGGACACCAGCACCTCCGCGCGGCTCAATACATTGAACAGCGTCGATTTCCCCGCGTTGGTGTATCCCACTAGCGCGACCGTTCCCAGCGGCACGGCGTTGCGCGCTTCCCGCCGCAGCGCCCGTTGTTTGCGTACTTCGCTTATGCTGTCCTGAATTTTCCCTACCCGGTCGCGAATGCGCCGCCGGTCGGTTTCCAGTTTCTTTTCGCCTGGCCCGCGTACGCCGATGCGGCCGGCGCCTCCACCCGTGCCTCCGGATCCCCCGCCGCCGCTCTTGCCGCCGAGCCGGGACATCTGCGTGCCGCGTCCCGTCAGCCGCGGCAACATGTAATTCAACTGCGCCAGCTCCACCTGCAGTTGTCCTTCGCGGCTCCGCGCGTGCTTCGCAAATATATCCAGGATGAGTTGCGTGCGATCGATCACCCGATGCTCAGTGGCCTCCTCGATGTTGCGCTGCTGCATCGGGGTGAGTTCGCTGTCGAAAATGATCAGCGGCGCCCTACGCGCGTTGGCTTCCGCGCGAATCTCTTCCAATTTCCCGCGGCCAACCAGCGTCGCAGGGTCCGCCGCCTCGCGCAACTGAAACACTGTGCCCGCTATCTCCGCCCCGGCGCTACGCGCCAACTCCTCGAGCTCCGCGAGCGATTCGCGGCCCTGCTCTCCCGTTGGCATGCCAGGAAAGCGCGGCGCCCGCTTCCATCCCACGCCTACCAGGAGGACACGTTCAGCCGCGGAAGTAGCGTGTTGTGTTTTCACGGGTGAATACAACCAGGAGTCATCGTGCCTTCACTGCACTGTGCCGCGTCAACAAGCCTCATCGCCTCAATTATACGTCCATTCTCTCCGGAATCGCGCCCCGCAACTCCTCGCGCACGATGCCCAACGCCTGGCGCTGCATCTCTGGATCATCGCCGAACCCGCCCAACCAGTGCACGTCAGCTTCTCTCCGGAACCACGTTATTTGTCGCTTGGCATAGCGTCGCGTGGCCTGTTGAATCGCCGCCTGTGCCTTTTCCAATTTCATCTCCCCGCGAAGGACCGCCCGCAATTCACGGTAGCCGATGAAATCAAATGGCTTCGCGTCGTCCGGGAAGCCGCCTGCCGCCAGTCTCCGCACTTCCTCCATCCACCCGCTGGCCAGCATGGCTTCCGTCCTCGCATATACCCGTTTGTACAGCCCCTCCCGATCTGGCTGCAGCCCGATCCTCACAACTCGCCAGCCTGGCAATGGCATCCTCCCGCTTCGATGCACTTCCGACATCGGCTTCTTCGCCAGCAGGCACACTTCGATCGCGCGTATCAGCTTCTGCTCATCTGCGGCCGCAATCTTCTCAGCGGAAATGGGATCGAGCCGCCGCAGGATCCGGCGCAAATGTCCCGCCTCGTGCCCCGCTGCGCTCGTTCGCAATCTCTCTCTCAGGCTTTCCGAGCGCTGCGGCACGTCCGCCAATCCCTCGAGTAGGGCGCGCAAGTACAGCCCCGTCCCCACCGTAAATATCGGCAGGCGTTGCCGGACGCGCAGGTCTTCCAATACGCCGATCGCCCTTTCGCGGTATCCCCCTGCCGTAGTTTCTTCCTTGGGATCCAGCAGATCCATCATGTGATGCGGAACGCCCTGGCGCTCTTCCGCGCTGGGCTTCGCGGTGCCAATATCAAAGCCGCGATACATCTGCGTGGAATCACAGGCAATCACCTCGCCGCCCACTTGCCGGGCCAGCCACACAGCCAATTTCGATTTTCCGGAAGCGGTGGGTCCTAGGATAACTACGAGAGGCAATTCACGGGGTTCGCTCATTTGTGGAACAGCAGCGGCCAGGCTCGGATTAGCAGCACCACCATCACGATTAGCGCGATCAACACGCTCCCCAACACCTGTTGCCGGGCCAGCTTCATGCCTCTGCCTCAGCAGAATGGTAACAGATCAGCAGGAAGGGGTCGGAGCTGCAGATCCTACAGCACGCGCCTGGGTGCCCCCACATCATCCACCGCGCAAAACCTGTCATTTCGCCTGCCCTGAGCGAAGTCGAAGTGACGGTGCTTCCTTGCCCTGAACCCCGAAGGGTTGCCGTCCCGGAGCGGAGATACGGTTCTGCATCGCACGTTTTTTGTGCGATGAAATCCCTCTTCGACTTCGGATTTCAGGCTAATTGTTTGGCGGCATCAAGTTGTAATAATAAGTGAAACGCAACAGGATATATTCCGCCTTGAACTTGGACGGCAAAGGCTCGAACGGATTGGACCCGCGAATAGAGGAATACGCGGCACGATCCAGCGGCTCTTTCCCCGAACTGAACACCTGCACAGGCTCCGCGTCCGGCACCGAGCCATCCTTCATGATGCGGAATTGCAGCGACACAACTCCCTGGTCGCCCAACTCCACTGACGCCGGCATCACCGAATACCAGTTCTGCTTCACCTTAATGTACACGCGGTGCAGATAGTCGTTGAAATCGATGCCCTCATTGTCCGTGAGCATCTGGATCCCCGCGTAGGCGCTTCCGTGCCCACCGCCGCCACCCCCATGCCCACCCCCTCCCGGGAGCCGCCCTCCGCCTCCAATCGGCGCCGGCGAATTTATTTTCCCGGACTGCCGCGCGGCATCGCGAATGGCGTCGCCTGGGGATGACTGTTTCGGCAGGATCAATCCCTGCTGCGGCACAGGCATATCGGGAGTTTCCAGCTTCAGCGGCGTCTTGGGAAGATCGCCTCTGGCGCCTTGCGGCGGCTGCACCGTCGGCGCAACTGCGTTGGGCTTCGGCACAGGCGCGCTTGGCAACTCCTTCTTCGGTGGCTCAGGTTGCGGCGGAGGAGTAGGCGGCTCGATGTGTGGCGCAACCCTGCGCAAAATGTTGGGATCGACGCTCACGGATTCATGGGGCACAGGCGCTGTTCTTGGCGAGGGCCTCAATGAATCCAACGCTCCCGGCGGCAACAGAACCGTGATTTGTCGCCGCGCGATTTCTTCTTCCTCTCTCGTACGCACGTGCGGGCCGAAGATTTTCGGCTCGAAAACCAGGAACAGCCCCAGCAGGATGTGCAGCGTGATGGAGACGATGCGCGTGAATGCGTCGCCGAACGCCCCCTGGCTTGGCCGCGCCGGCGTCAGGAACGCCACTTCGCCCGTTTGAATAATGTCCGGCTCGACCAGTTCTTCTGAAACCGGCGGCAGCGGTGAAAATTCCTCCGGCGCAGCGGCACCCTGCGGCACGGTCACGCGCTCGTCCATGTCCGTCGGCTGGAGCGGCAGGTCGGACTCCTCCGGCCTCTGTACCGCCTCAACATTGATGTCCCGCGGCACTACCACGCGGGTAGCGATGGATTCCAGCGGCAGGTTCGTCGGAATGGTCGATTGGCCGTCCAGCTTCACGATCGGCAAGTTCGCCGGCACTAAGGTCCGTTCGACCAGCGTGGACGGCCGGCGCCGCGTTGTCGCCACATCGGTGGCTGGCAGGCGCGCGCCAATCGGTACCAGAATTCGCGGAATCATTGTTTTATTTTATCCACCCCGGATGGTGCTACAGGTTGGACGCGCGCAGCGTGTTCCCGGATGCTCGTCATCACTGCGCTCGCTAACTCCAACGCGGCTCGCCCTGACGTCCCATCCGTCTTCGGCGCGACTCGTGTTCGCACCGCCTCCACAAACGCTTCGAGTTCCCCGCGCAGTGGCTCGACCGCCGGTGCCGCCAGCTTTTCAAACGCGAATTCCGGTTGCGGCCCGGGCCGTTTCACGCCAATCCGCAGCGCATCGCGCCGCGCGTAATCCAGGGAAATGTACTCGTGCCGCTGGAAGAACCGCATTTTCCGCACGCGCTCCGTGGATACGCGGCTCGCGGTCACGTTGGCCACCGCGCCGCCCGCAAACTCCAGCCGCGCGTGCGCAATGTCCACTTTGTCCGTCAGCACGGGTATTCCCACTGCCTTCACTTCCGTCACGCGCTCCTTTACCAGCGCCAGCAGGATATCCAGGTCGTGGATCATCACATCATAAATCACGTCCACATCCAGGCTTCGTGGTGTGAACACACCTAGCCGGTGCACTTCAAAAAAAAGCGGCCGGCTCACGACGGGTTCCACCGCCAGCACCGCCGGGTTAAATCGCTCCACGTGCCCTACCTGCAGAATCCGACCATGGCAGCTGGCCGCGTCCAGCAGGGCATCCGCTTCCGCCAAGGTGCTGGCCATGGGCTTTTCGACCAACACATCGATGCCCATCTCCATCAACCGGCAGCCTACTTCCGCGTGCGACACCGTTGGCACGGACACGGTGGCCGCGTCCACAGCCCCTCGCAAATCCTCCAAACGGTTGAACGCGCGAGTCGCAAATTCTTGCGCGATCGCCGTCGCGCGCGCCCCATCCCGGTCGAAGACCCCGGCCAGCTCCACGCCCTCCATTTCGCGATACACCCGCACGTGGTTCCGGCCGAATTCTCCCGTTCCCACTACCGCTACGCGAATTTTCCGCGGGTGTCCCGCCTGGCCGCTGTTCCCAGTCATTCTTTATTCATTCCCCCGGAACCTCGTTCGGGTTCCGCAACCTGGTCGGGAGAAAAGGCTTGTATGGCAATTCCTGCGGTGTCCGCCAGTTCGATCAGCTTGGTCCGGTCAAAGAGCAGCGTGCGCGCGGCGTCGATGGCCAGCGCCGTCGCCCCTGTGCGCTTCATGGTTTCGACGGTCGGGAGTCCCACCACGGGTACATCGAAGCGCATATCCTGCCCGGGCTTGCTTACTTTCACGACCACCAGCGGCCGTCCATTCGCAAACCGCGCCGCGCGCTCGATTGTCTCATCCGTTCCTTCCATCGCTTCCACCGCCACGCACGCGCGGTCCGCGATCACCACGGTCTGCCCGATATCCATCGCGGCGATCTGCCGCGCCACGCCCAGTCCATAGGCGAGGTCGGCCGCTTCGTGCTCATTGGGCGCGCGGCGCGTTAACACGCCCGCGTCCGGCAACAGCGGCTTCAGAAACAGCGTGGAATCCACCAATTGAATCCCTTCCTCCTCAAACACTTTGGCCACCGCGCCGATCAACGAATCCGTGTTCTTCCTGGGCAACGATAGCAACAGTTTCGCCAGCTTCCAGTCTGGCCGGATCGCGCTGAAAATTTTGTTATGCTTCACCTGACCGGCCATCACCGCGCGCGTCACACCTTCGCTCTGCAACAACTTGATTGCCTTACTAAGTTCTCCCAGGCTGACCCAGTGTACACGCTTCGCGGCCTGCGCCAGTTCCGGCGAAGCCTCCTCCTTAAGCGCGAGCACCGCCATTTCAATTCCCTGGCTTCGCGCGCCCTCCAGCACGAGAAACGGAAATCGCCCGTTCCCCGCGATCAGTCCCCAGCCTTCCCTGTTGGCATTCATTTCAAGAACCCAGACCGTGCTCCAGCCTTTGCCAGCTCTGCGCCTATTTCACGATCCCGCGCTGCGCCTTTCCCACGAAATCCATCAGTTCTTTCACGTCCGCGGAATCCCCCCATGTTTTCCGCATCTCTTCCAGGGCCTGCGAAGTATTCTTCTTCGATCGCAACAGCACCCGGAACGCCCGCTGCAGCGTCCTGATTCGCTCCGCCGAAAATCCCTTGCGCTCCAGCCCGATGGTATTGGGGCCGAAGCACTTCGTCTCCCGCTCGGTCACCACAAATGAAAACGGCAGCACATCCTGCGTGATTACGGTGGATGCGCCGATATAGGCGTAGCGCCCCAACCGGCAGAACTGGTGCACCGGCGAAAATGCCCCGATGGTCACGTAATCCTGCACCGTTACGTGGCCCGCCAGCGTCGCGCCATTTACGAACAGTGTGTTGTTGCCCACCTGGCAGTCGTGTCCCACATGCGAATACGCCAGAAAAAAATTCTCATTCCCGATGCGCGTAGTGCCGCCGCCCTTGATTGTTCCCCGGCTGATGGTCACATACTCGCGAAAAATGTTCTTATCGCCTGCTACCAGCTCGACGCGCTCCCCGCGATAGGTATAGTCCTGCGGATCGCCGCCAATCACGGTGAACGGGTGAAATACGTTTCGCGCGCCGAATTTCGCCGGGCCTCGCACCACCGCGTGCTCGTGCAGCACGCACTCTTCGCCCAACTCAACGCCGGAACCCACTACCGCGAATGCGCCGACTTGCACGCCTTTCCCCAGCTCCGCTTCCGGCGAAACAACCGCTTGCGCGTGGATTTGAACCTCGCCCATGTTCAGGATTTCGTTGGCTCTTCGCGGTCGGCCATCACGCACAACATCGTCGCTTCCGTCGTCAGCTTTCCGTCAACGAACGCCTTGCCCTTGATCTTGCACAGATCGCCCTTCCACGTCAGGACGTCCACCTCGATCCGCAGTTGATCGCCGGGCACCACCGGCCGGCGGAACTTCACGTCCGTCATCGAGGCCAAATACAGCAATTTGCGGTCGCGGTCTGGGATCTCCAGTAGCAGTAGCAATCCGCCGGCCTGTGCCATCGACTCCAGTATCAGCACGCCCGGCATCACCGGCTTCCCGGGAAAATGGCCTTGGAAGTAGGCCTCATTAATCGTGACGCTCTTCGCCGCCACGATCCGTTTGAACCGCACCATTTCCACCACCTTGTCGATCATGAGAAACGGGTAGCGGTGTGGAAGGTATTTTTGTATTTCGTTGATGTCGAGTTGCATGCGTGCTCCAGCGCCGTCACTCCCTTGCTCTACGGCGCATCTCCTGCTTCCTGCAAACTTACCATTATAAGCAATCTGGACAGCCAGCAAAGATTATCTTCTACATGCTGCCTCGCCTGCCTTTCCCCCCTCTCCGATATTGCCCTGCGTTGCCGAGGTTGTTACCATGACTGCTTCATGGCTACCCGTCCACTTCCACAGACTCTTCTTACCCTGCTCCGCCGCCGGCTGCCTAACATGTTGGAGGTCCTCCAGCAACTCACGGTCCTGGAATCTCCCAGCCTGGATAAAGAACGCGCCGACCGCTGCTGTGGTTTTCTGGCGGACGAATGGCTGCTGCGCGGCACGCTTGTCCAGGTGCTCCGCCAGAAGCATCGCGGCGATCATCTTCGCATTGTCTGGTCTCCCACCATTGCACCGCCCAGAGCGCAACTCCTCGTCCTCGGCCACTACGATACGGTCTACCCCACCGGCACCATCACCAAAATGCCCTATCGCCTCTCGGGTGGCAAAGCCTATGGCCCCGGCACTTTTGACATGAAGGCCGGCATTGTCCAGGCGCTTTTTGCTCTCCAAGCCTTGCAGGAAGCGCAAGCCACGGTTTCCAAGCGTATCGTCTTCCTGTGGACTTCCGACGAGGAGATCGGCAGCGAATCCTCCCGCGTCCTCATCGAATCGGAAGCCCGCCGCAGCGACGCCGTCTTTGTCCTTGAGCCGTCGCTCGGTCCGCGCGGGCTCGTCAAGACTTCCCGCAAGGGTGTCGGCGAGGTCGAAATCATTGTTCATGGCCGTTCCTCGCATGCCGGCCTCGCCCCGCAAGAAGGCGTCAACGCCGTTCATGAGCTCGCCGCGCAAATCGCCCGCATCGAAAAGTGGAACGATCGCCGCCGCGGTGTCACCATAAATGCGGACGTTATCGAGGGCGGAACAGGCGTCAACGTCATCCCCGAACTGGCTAAAGCCCAACTCGATCTGCGTGCCTGGCATACGGCCGATATGCGCGCCCTCGAAAAGCGCTTGCATGGATTGCAACCCATCCATCGCGGCGCCAAGCTCGAAATCCATGGCGGCTTTGATCGCCCGCCGCTCGAACGCAAGCAAAGCGCCGTTCTCTTCGGACGCGCTGCTTCCCTCGCCAAGCAACTGGGCCTTTCCCTGGGCGAAGCCGCGGCCGGTGGAAGCTCTGACGGAAACTTCACCGCGGCGCTAGGCATCCCGACGCTCGATGGCTTTGGCGCCGTCGGTGATGGCGCGCACTCCGCTCACGAGCACGTGCTTATCAAGACCATGCCCGTCCGCGCCGCTCTTCTCGCCGCTCTCCTCGCTTCTTCGTAAGTCGCCACTCGGGTTGGCTTAGGTGCGCATTGGGCGTCTCACCGCACGTAGCTCTTCTTTAGATACTCCACTGTCCCCTGCATCAAGTCCCCATAATCACTGTGCAGCACCTCGCGCAGCGCCTCCTCGGTCGGCCGCCCCGCCGCGATTCGATCGAGAATCTTCTCGATATCTCCCATCCCGCCGGTCTGCACGATGAATTCTACGTTTGCCAGCGCCCAGGCATACGAATACCGCGCCATATCGTCCGATAAGCCCATCCACGAGCCTTCCAGCTTCCCCAGTGGCGCCGCATGTCCTTGTTCGTAGACCTGCACCAGCACGGCCGCGCTTTCATCGCTTCGTTTTCCTTCCGTCCATTGCGCTACGCCTTCTTGCAGCCATGTCGGCGCCCGACCGTGGGTCTTCTGTTGAATGAAGCTGTGCGTCAATTCATGCCGCAGAACGCGCGACAACTCCGGGGTTACTGCCGTCAAACCCTGCACCGGCACGCGGATTCGCCCGTCATTCAGCGCCCCTACCCACTGCGGCGCTCTCGTGATGTCCGCAAATCCCTGTTCCGTGTACAGCACGATTCCAATGGGCTCGGGTGGCGAGTAGTTCAGCGCCGCTTCGATCTGCTGATAGTGCCCCTCCAGCGCGTGCAGAACGTCGCGTGCCAGTCCCGGTTCCGCCGCGCCGTTGTATCGCAACTGAAAGTGCGCGCTCTCGTTTTCCCGGTAATCCTCCTCTTCCCGGATGTCACGCTCGGCCTTTTCCAGCGCCGTCTGTACGTCCGCATCATGATGAATGGACTGCGCTTTCTTCCAATCCTTCACCGCCAGATCCGGCCGGTTCATCCCGTAATAGGCCCAGCCGGATAGCTTGTACACATCGGCATTGTCCGGCGCCAGCCGTCTGGCATGGTCGAGGAACTCCAGCGACTGCCGGAACTCGCTTCGCTGTAACTGGATATACGCGACATTCATGAGCAGGACCGCTTGCTCCGGCGTGTAGGAAACCGCTGCCCGCGCCTCGCTCAACGCGAGATCCAGGTCCCCATGGGAAAGTTCAAACTGAGATGCCGCGTGATGCGCCAGCGCGGCTCGTTCATTAGCGTTTGCGCTGCCTCCGCGCGCCTCTTCCTCCAACTGCGCGATGTAATTCCGGTCAATCGAGCCGTCGTGAACCGCGCCGCGATCTATCTCAGTAGCATTGGCCGTGGTCTCCATCGCGGGCGGTGCGATGTTCAGACTTGCCGCGGCCGCCGCGGGCGACTCCGTCACCGGCAGCAACCCGCCTTTTTCAATGTGATCCACGATGGATTTCGGCAACGTCAATTGCCCCGCGGAAGTCTCGTAGCGGACTTTGTCCCCATCCTCCACCACGTTGTACGCCAGGATTTTCTGGCCGTTTTTCAGGACGATTTTGTCCGCGCGTGCCGCAGCCGCCGTCAGTAGTATGCCGGCCAGTAGGCACGTAAGCTTTGCGGTGCTCCACCTTCGCTGCATCGTCCTATTTTAAGCCGCCAGGACGCTCCATCCGCAGCAGCCTTGTTCCTCCATGCCGAATATGACTACACTCTTTGCGTGAAACTCCTTTCCGCCTGCCTGCTTCTTCTCGCTTCGTGGCCAGCAACTTGCCGCACCTCCGATCTCTCGCCCCGCGACCTCCTCGCTTCTCTTAACGCCCTCTCCCTCGATTCACAAAGCGTCTACACGGTCTCTACTCAAGACCACGTCGAAATCCGTCATGACGATGCCGTCCTCACGTTTCAAGAGGGTCGCTTCGCCTTCTACGCTCCCTTTGAGGGCCGCATCACCGGCTTTGTCTTCTCCGGTCTGGGCCACGCTCTTGCCCTCCCGCGCGACCCCGCGGAAAAGCAGCAGATGGCGCGTTTCCTCGGGGCCCCCGTCCTGGACCAACAATTCGTTTCCGCCTACGTGCGCTTCACCGATGACACCGCCAAGGACCTCCTGGCACAATTCCAGCGCGCCGGCCTCCAGCCCTCGCCCGATGTATCCTTCGCGACCGTTTGGGCACCCAATGTCGCGCGTCTCAACTCTTCCCACTCGCTGCGCATCCTGTTCGAGGAATTTTCCTCCGCCCCCCGGCATTTCTTCCATGCGGGAATTGATGGCGTCCTCACCGGCCCATTTGATGTCCTGGCCGATGAAATGCGCATGGAAAATTTCATGATCGGGCAACCCCGCTTCGTCGACAATGTCATTTATTACGACGTCTGGACTTCCTACTCGTCGCCCGGATATTCTCCTCCACCGGTTCCCTTTACCGCTCTGCGATACCATATCAACACCACCATCCACCCGGACAACTCCCTCGAAGGAAATACCTCCGCCGATTTCCGTTCTGTCACCGGCGGCGAACAACTACTTTTCATCCAACTCGCGCGCTCCCTGAAGGTCGAATCCATCTCCTTCGAGTCCGGCGCGCCTCTCGTCTTTTTCCAAAATGAGGGCCTCACCGGTCAGCAGTTGCGTTACCGCGGCGAAGATTCCCTCTGTGTCTTCCTCCCCAAGCCTCTTCCCGCGGGCGAAACCTTCACCTTGAATTTCCGCTATCGCGGCAACGTCATTGAAAACGCCGGTAACGCCGTCCTTTTCGTGGGTGAGCGCGAAAGCTGGTTCCCCCACCATGGTGACACCGCCGAATTCTCCCTCTACGACATGATCCTCCGCTGGCCTAAGCGTCTTCGCCTTGTCGCCACCGGCGAAAAATCCGACGAGCACGAAGAGGGCGATTCCCGCGTCGCTCACTGGAAGACGGAACAGCCGGTCACCCAAGCTGGATTCAACCTCGGCGAGTACGCCGTGGCTTCCGTGTCCTCGGAAAATCATTTCATTGATGTTTATGCGAATAAGCAGCTCGAAGAGGCCATCCAAGCCCGCCTGGGCCGTGCCATCGTGGACCTCAGTCCCGCCATCAAAGTGCCCGGCGGCGATTTCCCTAACGCCCGCATAGCCGAAGAGCTCCCGCCTCCGAGTCCCGCGGATACCTTGAAGCAGCTTGCCCGTGAAGTCGATTCCTCCATCCATTTCTGCGAGCAATATTCCGGTACCTTTCCGTTTCGTCATCTCGGCGTCTCTCAAATACCCGGCGCCTTCGGGCAGGGTTGGCCGGGACTTCTCTACATCTCCACTTACTCCTTTCTGTCTCCCGAAACCCAGCAGCGTGCCGGCCTCAACTCAACCGGCCAGGAACTCTTCACGCAAATTGTTCCCTTTCACGAAGTGGCTCACCAATGGTGGGGGAATGTCGTTGGGTGGTCCAGCTACCGCGATCAGTGGATCAACGAAGCCATCGCCAATTATCTCGCGCTGCTTTTTGCCGACTCACAGAAAAATCCGGACCACACGCTCCACGCCTGGCTCGACCGCTACCGCAAGGGTCTTCTCATTAAACCCCCCAACGAAGACCTCCCACCTGCCGAAACCGGCGCGCTCATTATGGGCTTGCGCCTGGTCTCCTCCAAGTCGCCTTCCGCCTACGATCAGGTGTTCTACGGCAAAGGCGCTTGGATCATGCATATGCTCCGGGAAATGCTGCGCCAGCCCAATACGCCGAATCCTGACGCACGCTTCATGGCTCTGCTGAAGTCGCTGGTCTCCAAGTACGCCCAGAAGAGCCTCACCACTCTTCAATTCCAGCGCGAAGTGGAAGCCGTCATGACCCCGAAAATGGATCTCGAGGGCGGCCGCTCCATGGAGTGGTTCTTCGACGAATATGTCCGGGGAACCGCCATTCCTCATTACAAGGTGAGCTTCTCCTCGCGCCGCACCGACAAGGGCTATCAAGTGCGCGGCAAGCTGTTCGCCTCGCGCGTGCCCCACTCGTTCATTGCGCCTGTTCCTCTTTTCGTCAGCACCGGCTCCGGCCACGGCGTTTTCCTGGGCACGGTAACCGCCGCCGGCGACGAGACACCTTTTTCCTTTATCACGCAGACCGATCCCCGCAAACTCCTCATCGATCCTCACATGACCTTGCTTTGTGTTCAGGAATAATCAGGCGTGACTTGCTGCCCTTTTCGGCGGGAATTGACTGCCTCTGGCCAGCCACTTGTCACCATTGGATGAGCCGCTGCGGCATTCCCCGCTACTTATTCATCAGCTTCTCTTCCAACATCGGGCTATACAGATTCAATTCGGCTTTGCCACCTTCGCCCAATACATAGGGATACCCATCCGGATCGGCGGGCAATTGTGGCAATAATCCTGCCTGCACCAGTTCGCTCATCTTCGTCGCCCGCCGTCCGGTCCGGCGCTCATACTCATCCGCGAGCCGGTTCAGCTCTCGCAAGTCCAAATCCACCTTGACCAATCGCAAGTGCAACTCCGCATTCTTCTTGATCTGCGGCTCTTGGGCCGTCTGGTAGATGTCTCGCCACAGGAAATAAGAGGTCTCCAGCGACTCCCCTTCGGCAGCGATCTTTGCGGCCATCACCTTCATCCAGATGGCTGCCTGCGGATTCTTGGCGCCTTCCGCGAAGGCCTCGGCGGCCCTGGCATAGTCCTTCTTGTCGAAGTAATAGACGTTGCCCATATCCTGGTACAAACGCCAGTAATCAGGGTTGGCTATCACCCCTCGCCGCAGCAGTTCCACCGCGTGGTCCGCATCGCCCGCTCCTCGGGGCGGGGCATCGCTCAGAAACGTCGAGCCGAACCGGTACGCCACGATCAGATTCGGGTCCAGCGTTGTCGTGATGTCCAGCAAAGGCCAGAGCAATTCCAGACTCCCCTGCTGTATCTGCTGCAGCCGGTGCTTTTCTCCGTAATATTGCACCGCACGCGTCCAGTACAGCGCGCCCACCAGTGGTGCGTATTCCAGGCTCATCCGCTTGATCAGTTTTGGCGAGCGCAACACCAGCTCATCGCGCTCCTCTTGCAGGGCTTGCCGCTGCACATCAATCTTCTTCTGTAACTGCCACACGCCGGCAAGACCCGATACCAGCAGGACGCCCAACGCCACTTCTATGATTCCGCTTCTCTTCATTTCAGGTTCCGGCGCGAAAAAATCGCCGACGCTGCGGCCAGCACCACCGCCCCATAAACCACCGCGTACAGCGTCGCCTGCCTCACCAGCGCTCCCGGCACCGCCCGCCCGTGCGCCACGGCTCCCATCACGTTGAAATTCTCAAAATTCGGCAGCAGGTAGGAAATTCCTTTCAACAAGTTCATTGTCGCCGGGCTCAAATCCACCGCCTGCATCGTGCGCAGATCTCCCGCGAATACGCCCGCCACATAGATTCCCGCCGTGAACAGGATCGCCAGAAAGGGCGTGGTGAAGCACGAAAACAGCAGCGCCAGCGCCACGATCAGCGCCAGTTTCAGCAGAATCAGGTACACCGCCACCAGTATCCAGCCGTCGCTCTTTTCCAGCGTGTGTTTCACCGTCCACAGCGCCAGGTACAATCCCACGGCCATGGCCGCCGTATTCACCGTCAGCGTCATCACCAGCCCGCAGAACTTTCCCAGCAGAAATTCCCACCGCTCCACCGGTTTTGCCAGCAATGCGTACAGCGTGCGCTTGTCCATCTCCTTGGACACCAGCCCCACGCCGATAAACACCGCAATGAACAAACCAATCACGGAGATCGCCGTCAATCCCAGGCTGACGATGACGCTTTCTTCAATCCCGATGGAAATCTGGCCCACTAGGATCGCCGCGCCCATCATCAGCAGCGCGAAAAACACCAGGTTGTAGAGCACGCGGTCCCGCACGGCTTCCCGGAACGTATTCGTGGCCACTGTCCACACGTTCTTCATTTTCCACTCACCTCAACCGCATTTGCCTGCGCCCGGTCCGCTTCCACAAGGTTCATGAAGAAGTCTTCCAGCGTCGGCTTGATCTGCGCCACCGAAAGAATCCGCGCCCCCGCCGCCCGCAATTGCTCGATCGCTCCGTACAACTCTTCTTCGGGCATTTGCACCCGGTAACGCTCGCCTGTCCGTGTTGCCTTGGCCAGCAGCGGCGGGTTCTTCCCCTCCGCCACCTCGAACAGAATTTCCATTCCCTGCGTTTTGATTCCCACCATTTCTTCCGGCGTGCCCACGCCGCGGAGCTTTCCGCCCACAAGCACGCCTACCCGGTCGCATAGCATCTCCGCGTCGGAAAGAATGTGCGTGGAGAAAAGCACCGTCCGCCCTTCTTTCTTCAATTCGAGGATGATGTCCCGCACTTCCCTCCGTCCCAGCGGGTCGAGCCCCGACATCGGCTCGTCCAGAATCACCACCTGCGGGTCGTGCAGGATGGCTTGGGCTAAACCCACGCGCTGCAGCATGCCCTTCGAGTATTTCCGCAACTGAATTTTCTTCGCGGTTTCCAGCCCGACCTTCTTCAGCATGTTTTCCACGCGCATCTTGCGGTCCGTTGGGGTCAACCGGTGAAATCGCGCGAAGTAATCCAATAATTCCGCAGCCGTAAGGTAATCGTAGAAATAAGGCTGCTCCGGCAGATAGCCTATCTCCTGGTGCATGGCCACATCGTCGATCGATTTCCCCAGGATTCGCGCGCTTCCCCCGTCCGGGAAAATCAAACGCACTAGCAGTTTGATGGTCGTGGTTTTTCCGGCGCCGTTTGGTCCCAGGAAACCAAACACTTCGCCGGTATCGACCCGCATGCTCAGGTCTTCTAATGATGTTTTCTTTTTCAGGTTCAAAAATCCGTAAGGATACTCTTTCGATAGGTGTTCTATCTCAATTGCTGGAGTGGACATGCCTCTATTTTTTTAAACCTCGCGCCAAACGTCAACGCCAGGCCCGGTCCCATGTGCGTGGATTGCTACTCCGGCTCTTACTCTCGGGATCTGGCTGTTCCTTTATCCCGAGAGCAGAAGTTGGACTTACCTGCATCATTGAGCGCCCCAAATATGTCATTCCGACCGGAGGGACGGCGGTTTTGGCCGTCCCGGAGTGGAGGAATCGGTCTTCAATCTCAGATTTAGAGGCTTATTGGGCTTTTTTCACAGGAGCATGGGCCGCATTTTGTGGGACCTTCTTCACTCTTCACTTCGCAATTTGTACCAGATCTGCCCGGCTCGCCGGTTCCGGCTGCAGCGTCTGCGCTCCGCGCCAATTATCCAGTATCCCTACCTGCTGCACACAGCTCACCGTGCACCTCGCTGCGCAGCCCTTATGCGTGTAGTACTCCCGGTGCCGCCGTTCGTCCGTGTATTCCCGCAGCGGAATCCCCGGATAGCCCCGCTGCTGGGAACACCAGTGCACCAGCCCATTCTCGCAAATGTACAGGTAGCGCGAACCCGCCCGACACTTCCAATCGTGCTCTCTCCCCCTGGCCACGTTGTGCTGAAACTCGTTGAACCGCGAAAACGAGCGCTTCCCAAGCTCCATGATCTCTTCAAAGATCTCCTGTTCGCGTTTCCCCAGCGGCTTCAATTGCCCGTCGTGATCGTGGATAATTCCCACCGTGCTTGTGAATCCCAACTCCACCGCTCGGTGTGCGATCGCCAGCGCATCCTCCGGGTTCTTCACGCCCCCGCCCAGCACGGAATTGATGTTCACCTGAAACACCGCAAACTCCGAAAGCATCTCCAGCCGACCGTCCAGCGTTTTCAAGCTCTTTTTCGACACTTCGTCCGGCACCGCATTATCAATGCTGATCTGCAGGTGTTCCAGCCCGGCGTTGTTCAGCCGCTCGATCCGCTCCTTGTTCAGGAAAAATCCGTTCGTGATCAGCCCCACCATCATCCCGCGCTTGCGGGTGTGCCGGATGATTTCGTCCAGGTCCGGATGCATCAGGGGTTCGCCGCCGCTGATAGTGATGATCGTCGTGCCCATATCCGCCAGGATATCCAGCCGCTCTCTCATCTCCTGCACCGGCACGGGGTTGGACACGTCGTCGTACTCATTGCAGTACGTGCAATCCAGGTTGCACCGCCGCATCGGGATGATGTGCACCAGGATCGGGTGCTTGGCATCCGCCAGCGCCTTCGCGATCATCCACAGTTCGTGCAGACGCGTCTTCGCGAAGCGCAAAAGCTTCCGCATGCGCGTCCTCGCCGGCGCTTTTCCCTTATTCCTGTTTTGTCCCATGTTTCGCTACAACTTCCCCAAGCCATCAGTATACCTCACGCCGCGCTTCGTCTTCCCTAGCGCCCTGTCATTCACGCGTTTCGCGGCCTACCCGGCGAAGGGGTGGAAGGCCAATCGGCATCTAAACACACCATCCCAACTCCCAAAATGTGTCATTCCGCCTGCCCTGAGCGAAGTCGAAGGGACCAGAAGGACGGCTGTTTTGGCCGTCCCGGAGTGGGGGTACGGTTTTCCATCGCACGTTTTTTGTGCGATGAATCACTCTTCAACCTCAGATTTGAAGAAGACTTCCTATTGCTTTCCCATAGGAGCCGTGGTAGTCTTTCTATTGTTTCCCCATAGGAGCCACATGACCGACAAACCGGACGTCTGGCAAGGCACCCTGGCCCTGATGGTCCTGAAGACTCTGCAGACTCTCGGCCCGCTCCACGGCTACGGCATCGCCCGCCGCATCGAGCAGACCAGCGGTGAACTCCTCTCCGTCAATTACGGCACTCTCTACCCCGCCCTCCTCAAACTCGAGCAGGAAGGCTACATCGCTTCCGAATGGGGCGTCTCCGACAACAATCGCAAAGCCAAGTATTACAAGCTCACCCGCGCCGGCCGCAAGCAACTCGAAAAAGAAGCACAAGAATGGGAGCAGACCACCGCCATCCTCGCCCGCTTCCTCTCCACCAAGGAGCAGCCTTCATGAAGCGAGTTGCTCTGCAGTTCTGTGGCACAGACACTCCGGCTTGCCCTGAGTTGCGAAGGGTCTGTGCTCTTGGGTTTGTCTCTCTCCTGGGTCACTCTTCTCCGAAACTTCAAACTGAAAACTTACAACTTACTACTTTCTGCTTGGGTGCCCCACCCTTGATGTGTAAGCGTGGGCTCTTACGTTCCGACGCCACTGTCTCTCTTCTCTTCACTCCGTCGGCGGCACACCAATGAGCACACTACGTTCATTCTTCCTCCGTCTCCGCAATCTCTTTCGCAAAGACAAGCTCGATCGCGATCTAAACGACGAGCTATCCAGCCACCTCGAACTGCATATCGCGGACAACCTTCGCTCCGGCATGACCTCCGAAGAAGCCCGCCGCGACGCCCTCCTGAAACTCGGCGGCCTCGAACAAACCAAAGAATCCGTCCGCGACCTCCGCGGCATCCCGTTCCTCGAAACCCTCCTGCAAGACCTGCGCTTCGGCCTGCGCATACTGCGCAAATCCCCCGGCTTCACCGCCGTCGCCGTCCTCACCCTCGCCCTCGGCATCGGCGCCACCACGGCAATTTTCAGCGTCGTATACGGCGTATTGCTGCGGCCGCTGCCATACGCGCATTCGGGCCGGATCATGGCCGTCTTCGAGGTCAATTCGGCGGGCCAGTGGGCACATCTTGCGGACCCGAACTTCGACGACTTCCGCGATCAAAGCCGCTGCTTCCAGGCGATTGCGAAGTACAACAGCTACGTCGTGTCCGTTTCGGGGGCTGCGCAGCCGTCACGCTCGATGGTTGCCCACGTCACGCCCGGCTTTCTCACGGTTTTCCGTGTTCAGCCGATCCTAGGGCGAGATTTCATCGCCAGCGACGCGAAGAAAGGAGCTGGCCCCACAGCTCTTGTCAGCTATGGGTACTGGAGGCAGTATCTTGGATCGCCGCGGGATCTCTCGCAATCGCACCTGAAGATTGATAGCGCGGTTTACTCCGTGATCGGCGTGCTCCCTGCCGGATTTCGTTTCCCGGCAGATGTGGATCTATGGCTGCCGGCCGATTTGGACGGCGAAAACCCAAGCAGGTCGTCGCATAATTACTATGCTGTCGGGCGTCTCCGCGACAGTGTGACTGTCGAGCAAGCGAATCGAGACATCAGCGCGATCGCCCGGCGCATTCACGATACCTCGAGCGAGCAAGGCGATTATCTCCTCAAAGATGGGATTGTCCTCCCGCTACAGGACTCGCTTACGGACAAGGCTCGTTCGCCGCTGCTGGTCCTGCTCGGCGCAGTGGGATTTCTGCTGCTTGTGGCGTGCGCGAATGTGGCGAATTTGCTGTTGGCACAAGCGTCGGTGAGAGAGCGCGAACTGGCCATTCGCAGCGCGCTCGGTGCGGCGCGCCGGCGACTGATTCGTCAATTCCTCACTGAAGCGTTCCTGCTTTCGCTGGTCGGTGGTGGCCTTGGCGTACTAGGGGCGTTTTGGGGCGTGGCGGGATTAGTCGCGCTGGCGCCGGACAATCTGCCGCGGCTGGACAGCGTCTCAATCAGTATTCCGGTACTGGTGTTCGCGTTCCTGCTTTCCACAGCGGTCGCCGCCGGTCTTGGAGCTTTCACCGCCGCCCGCGCGACTTCCGCGGACACGCGCCAGGGCCTCGCCGAAGGAGGGCGTGGACAAGCGGGTTCGCAGGGCAGACAGCTCGTTGGACGCGCAATCGTGGCGGCGCAGATCGCCATCACATTGGTTCTTATCGTCGGAGCGGGGTTGCTCGGGCGCAGCCTCATGAAAGTGCTGGAAGTGAATCCCGGGTTCCGCGTAGATAAAATTGTCACGATGGACGTCTCGCTTCCGTGGGTGAAGTGGAATGATCCGAAAGCAAAGGCGGGCCAGGCGATTCTCTTCTCAAACCTGATTGACCGCCTCGAACAGATTCCGGGCGTTCGCAGGGTTGGCGCAACCAGCGGCCTTCCCATGGCTGGCGGTCTGCCCGACGGCGAGTTTCTACTGATGACGCAGGACGAAGTTCCCAAGACTCCCGACAGCTTGGACGCCTTGGCTCGGCAATTTGATGTCTTGTTTCGCCAGAAGGAACGGATCGGCAATGCGGACTTCTGCGCCGCCACGGACGGATACTTCCAGGCTCTTGGAATTCCGCTGATTCGAGGGCGAATCTTCGACGAGCGCGATGGCCCGAATTCTCCGCACGTTGCCGTGATCAGTGAATCCCTGGCGCGCGACCGGTGGCCAAATCAGGACCCCATCGGCCACACCATTGAGTTTGGAAACATGGATGGCGACTTGCGTCTGCTGACCATCGTCGGCATCGTGGGCGACACTCACGAATATGGTCTCGATGTGCTTCCGCATCCGACCGTTTACGTCAATTTGTTCCAGCGGCCGATCCCGTGGATCACCTTGACCATGCTCAGCGATGCAGACACGCGCCTGGTCGTTTCGGCAGCGCGAGGAATCTTGCGGGACCTCAACCCGGAGATTCCCGCGAAGTTCGGGACGTTTTCGCAAGTGTATGCCGCCTCGCTAGGCTCGCGGAGGTTCAACGTCATTCTCATCGGATTCTTCGCAATCACCGCGCTGCTGCTCGCGACCGCAGGGATTTACGGCGTCACTTCGTATTCCGTCTCGCGTCGCACCCAGGAATTCGGCGTCCGCATGGCCTTGGGAGCCGGCTCCCGTGATGTCCTCCGGCTGGCCCTCGGCCAAGTACTCTGGGCGATTGTGATCGGTGTGGTCTTGGGAATCGCGGGCTCTTTCGCACTCATTCGAACCCTGCAGTCGCTGCTGTTCGACATAAGCCCCTCGGATCCGGCAACTCTCGTGGGAGTGACGTCCTTACTCGTTGCTGTCTCGCTGCTGGCCTCTTATCTCCCCGCCCGCCGCGCCACCCGTGTCGATCCCATGATCGCCCTGCGCTATGAATAGGAAATAGAACTCATGGATATCCAACGACCATCCAACGCCCACGCCAAAAAGATCCGTCGCATTGTCTACGTCGGCATCGCGATAATCTCCGTTGCGGGTGTCACCTACGGCGTCTCGCGCCTTCGCCCCGCCGCTCCTTCCGTCGATAAGGCCACCACTTGGACCGACGAAGTGAAGCGCGGACCCCTCCTCATTGAGGTCCATGGCACGGGAACGCTTGTCCCCGAGGACATCCGCTGGATTCCCGCCCAGACCGATTCCCGTGTGGATCGCATCCTGATTTTTCCCGGCGCCGTCGTTCAGCCTGGCAGCGTGATCCTGGAACTCAGCAATCCGGAATTGCAGCGCGATGTGCTCGACTCTGAATATCAGTTGAAAGCCGCCCAGGCGGACTTCGAGAACCTCAAAGTCCAACTCAACAGCGACCTCCTCAATCAGAAGGCTGCCACCGCCGCGGTCCGCAGCGATTACGAGCAAGCCAAAATCCAGCACGAAGTGGACGAAAAGCTCCGTGCCCAAGGCCTTAGTGCCGATGTCACCGAGAAGCTGTCGAAAGTGAAAGAAGAACAGCTCGCCATCCGCTTGCAACTCGAGGAAGACCGCACGGCAAACGCCGCCGACTCGGCCAAAGCGCGCCTACTGGCGCAACAATCCCGCGTCGAACAGCAGCGCGCCCTCTACGACCTGAAACGCAGCGAAGCCGATGCCCTTCACGTTCGCGCCGGAATTCAGGGCGTTCTGCAGGTCGTCCCCGTCGAGGTTGGCCAGCGCGTCACGCCCGGCACCAATCTTGCCCGCGTCGCCGATCCCAAACGCCTCAAAGCGGAAATCAGGATCGCGGAAACGCAAGCCAAGGATGTGGTCATCGGGCAGCCTGCCTCCATCGACACGCGCAATGGCATCGTCAATGGCCGCGTCTCGCGCATCGACCCTTCCGTGCAAAACGGCACCGTCACCGTTGATGTGCAAATCAACGACCCGCTTCCCCAGGGCGCGCGCCCCGACCTGAGCATCGACGGCACCATCGAAATCGAAAACCTCAGAGATGTTCTCTACGTCGGCCGCCCCGTTCACGGCCAATCGGACAGCACCATTGGCTTATTCAAACTCGTGGATGACGGCTCGGACGCCGTGCGCGTCAACGTCAAGCTCGGCAAAACTTCCGTCAACGCCGTCGAAATCCTGCAAGGCCTCAAGCCCGGAGATAAAGTCATCCTCTCCGACATGTCCGCCTGGGATGCTGTTGATCGCATTCGTTTGCGCTAAGGAGCAATCCCCATGAACGGCTTACGCATACTCTTCACTTCCTGCCCCACCCATCAACTTGAGGGTGCCCACCCTTGGTTTGTAAGGGTGGGTTCTTGCGCTCTAACGCCACCAATCCTCTTCTTCTCACTCCTGGGTTTGCCTTTCTCTGGGGTCACTCTTTTCCGAAACTTAAAACTGAAAACTTATAACTTACAACTGTCTGCTCCCCGGAGGCTGTTCGCATGACTTCACCAAACGGCACGCTCATCAAGATGCAAGGCGTCAGCAAAATCTTCTTCACCGACGAGCTTGAAACCCACGCCTTGTCCGCCATCGACCTCGAAATCAAAAAAGGCGAATACCTCGCTATCGCCGGCCCTTCGGGATGCGGCAAATCCACACTGCTCGCCATCTTGGGCCTCCTGGATTCACCAACGGAGGGAAACTACTCCCTCAACGGCCAGCCCGTTTCCAGCCTCAAGCTCAGCGATCGCTCGCGCATTCGCAACCGCGAAATCGGCTTCATCTTTCAGGCCTTCAACTTGATCGGCGATCTCACTGTCTACGAAAATGTCGAGCTCCCCCTGACCTATCGCGGCATGGCCTCCACCGAACGCAAGGAAAAAGTGCAAGCCGCGTTGCAACGCGTGGAAATGGCGCATCGCTCCAAACACTACCCCGCGCAGCTTTCCGGCGGCCAGCAGCAGCGCGTCGCCGTGGCCCGGGCCTTGGTGGGTGATCCTTTGATTCTTTTGGCCGATGAGCCGACTGGGAATCTAGATTCCAAGAATGGCGACGCGGTAATGGATCTGCTGAAGGAACTCCACTCAAATGGCGCAACAATCTGCATGGTCACGCACGACCCACGCTACGCCCATCACGCGGAACATACCTTGCATCTCTTCGATGGCCGTATCGTTGAACAGACTCTCCAGCCCTCCTGATCCCGCGCTGCATTTCGTCGCCGCAGGCTGGTGTCTCGTCCCGTGAGTGCGGTGCATTTCTCTTGAGGGGGTCAGGGCTTCAGTTTACCCTGAGCATCGAAGGGCCCTGACGTAAAGCCTGTATTTGGAATTGGGCTTTAGCCCCTGAGGACTCCGCACTTTTTCTTTGTATCTCCCGGCCACAACACTAGCGGCGCAACACCAGGCACCCTGCGATCATGTCGTGCAGGGCCTGCTTCCTTTCCGTGAATCCCGCCATGATGAAGCCGATGCCCAGGGGAATCATCCCGGAAATCATCTTGGCGAAAAATCGCCCGGAAGCCCGCCCAAACGAAATACGGTTTGCCGCGCAGTCCGTCACGTACAAATCCAGCGCCTGTTTGCCCCACGTCGCCTGCTTTTCCCCGCTCTCGAAATACGCATAGTAAAGCCACTGCAGCAGAATTCCGACCGCGACAAACGTAAAGACGAGCGAAAGAATCGCGGCAATCGCCGCCGGATTCACTTGTCCGTCCACATGTTCCGGCAATCTCTCGACAGCAGTTATTAGCCCCGTCAGGAAAAGCAGCGGAATCACCAGTGCGAATACACCCACGCCTAGAATCACGCCGTCAATCAGATGGGCCACGAAGCGCAACCAGAATCCCGCGTAGGTCACACAGCGCGTCGTGCTGAACCCCGCGACTCCGACGTTCGCAGCCACGGGAACCCCCGCCGCGCCCGCAAACGCCCCACGCACCACTGGATTTCCGCATGACGCGCAAAACGCGGCGTCCGCGGCAAGAACCGCACCACATTTGGAACAGTACACGGTTACCCTCCTCGACTTCGATTACTTCGATCGCTCGCGGCCCCTTCGAGGGTCCGCGTAAAAAACTGGCTCAGACCATAATTACTCACAGCCTCCCCGCATAAGCTCCTCCAGGCGCTTTTGCGCTTCGGCGCTTCCCTTCCGCGCGGCAGTAGTCAGCAGAATCCGCGGCCTGGTCGCAGTTCTTCGCTACGCCTCTTCCTTGCCGGTAGAGTTCCGCGAGGGCCAATTCGGCGCCCGCATTTCCTTTCTCCACGGCCACCCACAGCAACCGTGCGGCTACTCCCAGTTCTGCCTCGCTGCTCCTGCTGCGTAGAATCTGCTCTGCTTGGTGGAATTCCTGCTGGCCGTTATCGGCGGCCGTCCCGGAGGAACCGGCCGGCGCGGGGACGCGATTTTGTTGCGAGGTCGGCTGAAGCACTGGTGCGCTCGGTGTCTTCGGCGAAAACGGAGGCTCGGCGGGCAAGATGGGCGGCACTTCGATGACTCTACTCTTGGCCGCAGGCTGTGTCTCTGAAGGGGCTGGGTGATCGCCCTGCGGCGGGGAAATAGCCGAACTGTCAGAAACCGCCGGCGAACTGACAGGCCCTGTAGTTTCCGGCGCGGCAGTAGCTTGTGTGGGAGGCTCGGCGGCCACCGAAGATCGCGGACGGGGCGCTTCTTCAGGGCCGGCAATGACTTGGCCGAGCCAAATGAGCGCATGGCCAATTTCACGGTGGAAAACCGCGGCGCCCACGACCAGCGTCAGAAGCACTATCATGCCGATTACGCGCATCAGCAGCGAACGGCTCGCCCGGTGCTCGTCAAGCGTTTCACTGAAATCGGTTTCCAGTTGCAGCCCGAGCAGCGGGTCAATTGCCGCTTCCATCACAAGCGGTTCGAGCGCGGCAGCCGGAAACGTCTCACCTGAGATGGCATGAAATTCGGTTTGCGTTTTCGGACTGGGCGCGGTGGCGCTCTCCGTCGGAGTTACCCTGAGTTCAGCAACCTCAGCGGGTTCGGAAATGACAACGCGCGCAACTTCTGGTTCTGAGGAAGGCGCGGCCCTAGGGGGTTCAACCAAAGGAAGCGCAATCCGCGGAAGCGCGATTCGCGCTTCCTCCCGAGCGTGTTCGACCGGAGGGGGGACGGGAATGGCAGCGGGCGGACTCTCCGCTTCGGAGGAAGGCGCGGCCCTAGGTGTTTCCATCGACGGAAGTGCAATCCGCGGAAGCGCGAATCGCGCTTCCTCCCGAGCGTGTTCGACCGGAGGGGGGACGGGAATGGCAGCGGGCGGACTCTCCGCTTCGGAGGAAGGCGCGGCCCTAGCGGGTTCAAGCAAAGGAAGTGCAATCCGCGGAAGCGTGATTCGCGCTTCCTCCCGAGCCTGTTCGACCGGAGGGGGGACGGGAATGGCAGCGGGCAGACTCTCCGGTTCGGAGGAAGGCACTGAGGCCTTAGCGGGTTCAACCGATGGGGGTACAACCGGCGCGAGAGTGGAACGCGCTTCCTCGCGCAACTCTTCGAGCGTTGACGCCTCGGGCACGGCGATTGCCGGACGTCTGTGGTCACGTGCAGTGGGTTGATCGGTCCCCGCGAGCCACTCGCGAATCTGTTTGCGAGCGCTGTTGGGAATCCCACAGAATTCGATGCCCGCCACGCGGCCATCTTCCTTGATCCAGACAATCCGCCCTTCCCCGCTTATGCGCGTCCCTTCATCCAGCGAAAACGCAAACTGTGTTTTCCCCCCGGCTTGCAGCGGCATCATCGCCCGCAGCGCAAACCCTTCTTCCGAAAGATCGCGCATCATCCCGCCGTTCGCGGATTCAAGCTCGATGTAGACGAGGCTGCGAGGGCGGTTGCGAAGTTTTTTGCGGCGCTCGGTGTTGACGGTCATGGCGGGAGTAAATGCCTGCATTCTAACCTTTCCTCACGGCCACGTATCAGAAGTTTTTTGAAGTGTGGGACTATGCTGCGCGGATATCCCCATCTTGCTAACAGCGGACGATGGCTAGGCGGCCCTTCTCACTAGGTGCAATTCTGCCTGTAATTCATTGTTCGCACTCCAGAAGACCGCCTCATTCTAACTTCCAGGCGCGCCCGATTGAACGCGGAGCGCTCGCGGAAGAGCCGAGGTGTTCGTGATGCTGGCGAAGAAGGAATTGATCGGTCATACCGGCAATGTAGTCGCACACCACGATATGCCGGGCGGTTGTGCGCGACATTTCTTCGTAAAGTTCTGGCATCGAGCCCCGCTGCTCCAGGTAGAACGCGAAGAGTTCCTCAAGGCACTGGATGGAACGATTGCAGTCTTCGGTGATCAGCGGGTGATTGTAAATGTGCGAGAAGAGGAATCCCTTCAGTTGCGCGTTTTGCCCTCGCGCGGCTTCGCTGAAACGCGCCAGCCGCACCGGCGCGTGACGTATGTCCTCCACCGATTGCGGCCGCGCGTCGCGTATCATGCGTTCGGTATTGGCGATCAGATCGCTGGCTAAATGGTCTAGGACGTGACGTAAGGCTTCATTGAACTTCAGTTTGGAGCGGGCTTCGGCATGTTCAGCCTCGACCTGGCCATAGAACTCGCCAAAAAATGGCACTTCATGGCAAAGTTCCTCGACATCGAGAAGGTTCGCCTCCAGCGCGTCGTCCAGGTCCGCCGTGTTGTATGCAATTTCATCGACCCAGTCGATTAGCTGGGATTCCAACGGCGGGCGAAGTTCCAGCAGGTATTCCGCCAGTTCGGGAAATTCCGCCGCGTTGTAATCGCGAGAGTGTTTGAGAATGCCCTCGCGCACTTCAAAGGTCAGGTTCAGTCCCTCGAAGCCGATGTAGCGTTGCTCGAAATGCTCCACGATGCGCAGCGCATGCAGGTTGTGATTGAACCGCCCCCCATGGGCCCCCATCAGCTCATTGAGTTTGCGTTCTCCGGCGTGTCCAAACGGTGGGTGGCCGATGTCGTGAACCAGGGCGAGGGATTCCACAAGATCGCCGTTGAGACCAAGCGCGGACGCCACCGTGCGCGCGATCTGAGAAACCTCCAGCGTATGCGTCAAGCGGTTGCGGAAATGGTCCGAGAACCGCATCGTGAAAACCTGTGTTTTCGCTTCCAGGCGGCGGAAGGCGCGCGAGTGCACGATGCGGTCGCGGTCTCGCGCGTATTCATTCCGGTAGGCATGCGGCGGCTCCGGAAAACGGCGGCCGCGCGAAGAAGCCGGCTGCATGGCCCAGGGCGCGGCTGGACGGGGTGTGTCGATGGCCGAGACCTCCCGGAAAAATTGCGGGCTGCCCAACCTCAGGACTTCGGCGAGATTGTTCCGAGGCCGCGATCCGCCTCGTCCGCCATTGTGGTGTTCGGGTAATCCTTCTTGATCTGTTCGTAGATGGATGCCGCTTGCTTCGGGTCATTCTGACGAAGAACGCCTGCAAGCTCCAGCAGGACGAGAGGTTTCGGCACCAGGATGGAGTCGGTATTGGAGAGCGCTCGCAATTCCTTCGCGGCCTCCTCATTCTTGCCCGTGCGCTCGGCGATGAGGGCTTTCTGGTACTGCGCCAACGCCGCAAGTTCCTTGTCCGAACCGGCATCCAGCTTCTTAAGTTCCTCGGACGCCTGATTCAGGCGCTCCAGATCCATCAGGCACAGAGCGGAGTAGTAGCGAGCGAGCTTGCCGGGATTCGTGTGCGGATATTTCTCGGCAACCACGGCGAGTTTGGCTTCCGCATCCTGGGCACGCCGCGCCTCATCAGCATAGGTCACTTCGCCCGGAAGCGTAGGCTGGCCCGGAATGGAGAGCGGCGCGTTGTATATCTTCATGGCATCGTCGAACGCGGTTTGCGCCTGGGCGGTCTGGCGATCGGAATAGAACCTCCAAACCAGATAGCCGGAGGCAATCACGATTACGGCCAGAAGGGCGATGGAGGCAAGCCGAGTATGGGAAAGAACCGCCTCAGCGCCATGCTCGAATGTTTCCCGGACTTTGTCCTGCTTCAGCTCTTTGCGCGATATGTGTTCGGGCATGTACGCTCTCCTGCGCGATCTCGAAACTTATATCGTAGCACAACTAAAGAGGCGGCCGGCGGCAGCCCATGGAGTAACCCTTGCCGCAAGAGCGCGCGGCGTGGGCGAATCGCCGCCTGCTGGACATGATAGGTTAATGGTATGCAGACGGGTTGCGTTCATTGTGGACAACAGCACTTGCTGAAAGACGAGGTTGTGGCCAGTCACGAAAAGGTGCAGTTCCGCTGCACCCGGTGTGGTCAGACCACCATCGTGGAAGTCAAGCGCCGCGCCGACGAAACCGTGGTCATCTCGCCGATGCCTTCCTTCGCGCGGGCTGACGCTTCCACCTCAGAACTGCATTTGCCTCCCGCCGACGACGGGTTACTTCTCCCACCGGACGCGGACATCGTGCTGACCATCTCCACCGGCCCCTCCAAGGGCAGGTCTTTCAAACTGAAAAATCCGCGCACCGTCATCGGCCGCAAGGGCGCCGACCTGCCCCTGGATGATCCGGAGATTTCCCGCCACCATTGTGTCCTGGAGGTTCGCGAACGTTTCGTGAACCTCAAGGATCTCAACTCCACGAACGGCACGTTTTTCGAGGACGAGCGGGTGCGCGCGGCCGTATTGCAGGACGGCGCGGAGTTCCGGGTGGGCAGCAGCACCGTCCGGTTGAGCTTCCAATCCAAGTAATGTGCAAAACCTGAGTGCCCGCCTGTGAGATACTGGCGCGGGTGTAACAGCGTGGCGCAGAGATGAACCTCCTGAGCGTGTGTCTCGTCGCACAAAACGAGCAGGAAAATTTGCCGCGGGTGTTGCAATCCGTGCAGGGGATTGCCGACGAAATCATCGTGGTGGACGGCGGCAGCACGGATCGCACCCAGGAAATCGCCCGGGAATATGGCGCCAGGGTGTTCGTCCGGGCGTTCACCAACCATGCCGACCAGAAAAACTATGCCGCCTCCCTGGCTTCGCAAAACTGGATTTTCCTCCTTGATGCCGACGAAGAGTTGAGTGAAGAGCTGAAAAAATCGGTGCGCGGATGGAAAGAGCGGACGCCGCAGTGTGATGTTTACGAGATGCCGCGGCTGACCTTTTATTTGGGCGCTTGGATCCATCACTCGCGCTGGTATCCGGACTGGCAGCGCCGCATCTACCGCCGCGATAAAGCCAGCTTCTCGGGAGTGATTCATTCCGCTCTGTGCTTTGAAGGCGAGATTGGTCGCTTGCGCGGCAACCTCCTGCATTATACGGTCCGCACCTTTCCGGAACACGAAGCCAAACTCGAGAAATACACCACGGCCATTGCCAAGGAGATGTTCGATCAAGGAAGGCGCGATTGGCGCGCCGCCATGTGGTTGGCCACGCCTTGGAGCTGGATACGCAATTTCTTTCTGGGGGCCGGGTTCCTGGACGGTTATCGCGGCGCCGTAATCTCGCAGATGGCCGCGCGTGGCGTGCGCTTGAAATTCGCGAAATTGGGAGCCTTGGTGCAGGCCGAAAAGAATAAAGCTTCGCACGGTGGCGGATGATTCCCCTGATTGTGGACTTGGAGACCGAATGGCGCGGAGGGCAGAGCCAGGCCCTGCTGCTCCTGAAGGGATTGTATGAACGCGGCCATGCTGCGGAGCTTCTGACCGCAAGGGGATCTCCTCTTGGCCGTCGCGCCAGGAGAGCTGGAATCTATGTGCACGAGGTGTCTCCGGCAATGCTCCGCTTGGCGGCGGCACGCAAGATTCGCGCGCTCTTGAGCGACGGCAGATTCGATTTGCTCCACGCAAACGAAGCCCATGCCTTGACCGCGGCTTGGTTGGCGGGAGCGCACAGGCAGTTGCCGTTATTGTCATCTCGGCGGATCGCTTTTCCGTTGCAACGCAATTGGATATCGCGGGCGAGATTCCGGGCACTGGATCGCTTTGTGGCCAATAGTCGAGACGTAGCCCGGAGTCTTGTCGAAAGTGGTTTTCCGGCGGACCGCATCGCCATTGTCAGTGAAGGCGTGGAAATCCCGGAGCGCGTTTCTACGGAACAACGAAACGCTGCGCGAAAACGCTGGGGCGTGGCGCAGGGTGAGTTCCTCTTCGGTTGCGCCAGTGCATTTGTACCGGAGAAGGGCCAGCGGCACGTCGTTGAAGCTCTCCGCATCGTAAGGGAGAAATGCCCGAACGCGCGAGCGTTACTTGCCGGCGAAGGAGGTTGTCTCGACGACGTACGACATCTTACCGCACGCCTGGATTTACAACAGGCCGTTCTCCTGCCGGGATTTGTCAACGACATGACAGGGTTCTACGCCGCGCTCGATGCCTTCGTATTCCCTTCCGAATTCGAGGGCTTGGGAACGGCGCTGCAGGCAGCGATGGCCTATGGTTTGCCCGTGATTTCGACGACCAGAGGTGCCCTCGGTGAGGTGGTGGAGGACGGCCGGACGGCCATCGTAGCGGAACCAGACGCAATAAGCTTTGCCGCGGCTATGGTAGGACTCATGGGTGACGCCGCGCTGCAAAAACGCCTTGGCGAGGCCGGACGCATCGAGGTCATTGAGCGTTTTTCAGCGGACCGCATGGTTGCGAACACGCTTGCTGTATACGATGAGCTCGCGGGCACAGCCGCTGCCGCGCCGCGACAAACCTAACCTCTAATCCGAAGCTGGGTATACCCCCGTCCGACAGCATGCAGAAATATGTCATTCCGACCGAAGGGACGGCGGCTTTGGCCGTCCCGGAGAGGAGGTGCGGATTTCCATCGCACGCCTTTTGTGCGATGAATCCCTCTTCAACTTTGGATTTCAAAGTCAACTCACAATTCCCTGGGCGGATTTCAGGCAGAATTGCGTCCCTGCATTATTCCGGGTAACCTTTGGGAAACTTGCGGCGCCAGTCCCACGCCGATTGCACGATTTCTTCCAGCGAAGAGTGCTTGGCCTCCCAGCCCAGCGCCCGCTTGAGCTTTTCATTGCTGGCAACCAGCACCGCCGGGTCGCCGGGCCGTCGCGGAGACATCTTGTGCGGAATCTTGCGCCCGGTGATGCGCTCCGCGGTCTTCACCACCTCCAGGTTCGAAAAGCCTCTGCTATTGCCCACGTTGAACGCTTCTCCCGGAACTCGCTCGATCTCTTCCAGCGCGCGCAAGTGCGAATCGGCGATGTCGATCACGTGGATGTAATCGCGCACGCAACTTCCATCCGGCGTGGGATAGTCGAAGCCGAAGATATCGAGTTGCGCGATGGCTCCCAGGGCCGTGTCCAGCACCCTGGGAATCAGGTGCGTTTCTTCGCGATGGGCTTCGCCCCGCTCAACGCTGGCGCCCGCGGCATTGAAATAGCGCAATGACACATACTTCAGCCCGGTATAGGTGCGGTAATCGCCCAGAATTTGCTCGAAGGTCAGTTTCGATTTGCCGTACGGATTGATAGGCGCTTTGCGGTGATCCTCCGGGATGGGGACGATTTCTGGCTCGCCATAGACTGCGGCGGTCGAGGAAAAAATAAACTTGTTGACGCCGTGGCGCACCATGGCGTCCAACAGGTTCACGCCGCAGCCGACGTTTGCCGCATAAAAGGTGCTCGGTTCGCGCACTGACTTGGCCACCAGCGCTTCGCCGGCAAAATGCATCACCGCATCGAATTTGTGCGAGGAAAAAACTGCTTCGATTTGGGAACGAATCGCAAGATCGGTTTGGCAGAAGGTAGCGCCGGGCGGAACGGCAGCGCGGTGGCCTTCTTGGAGATTGTCGAGCGCGATCACCTGGTGGCCGCGGGACAACAGCACTTCCGCGCAGATACTCCCGATATAGCCGGCGGCGCCGGTCACAAGTATGTTCAACGGAAACGCCTCCCTGAAATGAATAAAAACGCGCAAACAGCTCAAGAAATCATCATCGAGTATACAGCCATTCCACTACTGCCAAATGTGACGCCTTGCAACCCGCATAGATGGCAGCGGCGTGCATAACCATTCTGGACAATACCGAGCCCGTGTGGTACAAGGTCGTGGCCAGGTTGTGCTCCATGCACGGCAAGCGGCATATTCCGGATACCCAGGATTCCTAAACTTCCGACGGAGGTTCCACGATGCGCTCAATCGTGAATACCCTTGTATTGTTCTTGGTTTGTATGGTTCCCGCTGCAGGCCAGGAAAAAACCTCGTCGTCTAAACCCGCGGATCTCTCCCTCACCGCTGTTGGCCGGCAGCACCATCCCATTGCCACAAAAAACGAAGAAGCACAGCTCTATTTCGACCAGGGAATCACCTTGCTCTACGGATTCAATCATGAGGAGTCTGCTCGCGCCTTCCAGCGGGCAGCGGAACTCGACCCGGCTTCACCCATGCCCTTGTGGGGAATCGCGTTGGCCGTTGGCCCTAATTACAACATGGACGTGGACGCGGAACGCGAAAAGCTGGCCTATGAAACCCTGCAAAAGGCTCAAACACTGGCCGCGCATGCCCCGCAAATCGAAAAAGACTACGTTGCCGCGCTGGTGACGCGCTATTCAGGTGATGCCAACCCCGATTACAAGAAGCTCTCTCACGGTTATGCCACGGCCATGAAGGCTCTTTCCCAGGAATACCCGGACGACCTCGACGCTGCCACCCTTTACGCGGAAAGCCTGATGGATCTGAATCCCTGGAAACTCTGGTCGCTTGATGGAAAGCCCGGCGAGAATACCGCAGAGATCGTGCGCGTGCTTGAATCGGTTTTGGCACGCGACCCCAATCACGCCGGGGCGAATCACTACTATATTCACGCCGTCGAAGCTTCGCCCAACCCGGAGCGGGCGCTGCCGAGCGCGCACCGCCTGGATACGCTTGTGCCGCAGGCAGGCCATCTGGTTCACATGCCCGCGCACATCTACGAGCGCACGGGCTTCTACGAAGCGGCAATTCGCAGTAATGAGGAAGCGGCCAAGGTGGATCGCGCCTACGCAATAAAGGCCGAGCGCGAAGGCTCCCTGTACGACCTGATGTATCACAGCCACAACGAGCACTTTCTGGCGATGGCTGCATGCATGGCTGGAAACTACGCGCTAGCGAAACGGGCCGCGGACGCCATGGCTGCCCGCCTCATGCCGCACGCAATGATGATGCCCATGCTGGACGCTTTCATCATGACGCCCGTCTGGGTCGACACGCGCTTCGGTAACTGGGATGCGATTCTGGCGCGGCCCGAACCCTTTAAAGAATTGCAGGGCACCCACGCGATGTGGCGCTATTCCCGCGCTATCGCTTACGCCGCCGGTGGGAAGATGGATGCCGCTGAAAAAGAGCAGACCTTCTTCGCGCAGGAAGCGGCGGCATTCCCCCCGGATGCCATGCTCGGCGAACAAAACAAAGCCAGGGATGTGCTCGCTATCGCTTCTCACGTCATCGAGGCGCGAATCGCCGCAGCCAAGGGCCAGAAGGACGAAGCCGTTGCGCACTGGCACAAAGCGGTGGAGATTCAGGACACGTTGAACTACGACGAACCAGCCGACTGGTATTACCCGGTGCGTGAGTCGTTGGGGGCTGCGCTGCTGACTGCTGGAAAGCCAGTGGATGCTGAACCGGTTTTCCGTGAGGATTTGCGCCAGAACCCCAGAAACCCGCGATCGTTGTTCGGTTTGAAAGAGGCGCTGCGCGCGCAAGGAAAAGAGGCGGACGCCGCTTGGGTGGATCGCCAATTCAAGGAAGCCTGGAAGAATGCCGACACCCAGCTGACCCTTGCGGCACTGTAGTTGGCCGTTTAATGCAACCTGCAAAAAAACGAAAGCGCCGAACGGCTCCTTCTCGACCCGTTCGGCGCTCTCTTGCGCTAGTAACTTTCTTCCTTCAAGAATTTTCCAGCAGTTCCCTCCCATCCGCTCGCCAGAATTCGTCAAGCTAATTTGCAGATTCAACTACCCATCGCCCGCGCGGCTCGAGGAACTCCACGCCAATCGCATAGCCTTCGCCATGGATTGGCTGGCAGTAGGCCACCCGAGCTGCCGAGCGAAACTCTCCTGTGCGCGAGGCAAACACCAGCCGCGCATTCTTGTCCCAGCGCCGGATGCTGACCACTCGTGCACCCTTCGCGCTGACATTTTCCGTAAACGTAGCTTCCGCGCCGGGAAGCTGGCGATTACCTTCTAGAACCACGGGAATTTCCATCTGGATCCGGCTTTCCCGGCGTGGATGGGGATGGATGTGTCTATGTGTCATAGGTCATCCATCTCAGAGGCACGCAGCGATGCGTGCAATGGAATTCATGGCGCTGCCGCGGTGTTTCATGCGATAAAGCGCGCGGTCCGCGGCGCCCAATAGCTTTTCCGGAGTGTCCCCGTCCTCGGGATACGCGGCGATGCCGGCGCTAACCGACAGAGTAGGGTTTTCGGCTTCCGTTGCCAGCCGCTCGCGAATGCGGGCAGACACGCGGGAAGCAATGTCCCGTGGAGCTTCCGGAAGAACCAGCGCGAATTCGTCGCCGCCGTACCGCGCCGCTGTGTCAATCGCTCGCGAGTGATTCCGCAAAATCTTGGCTAGGCGGACCAGGGAACGGCTGCCCACCAGATGCCCGTAGCGGTCGTTGATTGTTTTCAGTCCATCCATGTCCATCAGGACAATGCTGAACGGGCGCTGCGTCCGCCGGGAGCGGTCCAATTCCGACTCGATCACCGCGATCAGTCGCCGGTAATTCGCCAGCCCGGTGAGCGGGTCGCTTACTGCCAGCGTGCGAACCTGATCGAAGAGCCGCGCCTGATCGATCAACGCGGCGCACAGCATGATCGAGTAGCTGGCCACCTTGCTGAGTTCCGCAAGGAAAAAAGGTCCGTCAAAAAGGCGCTGGGAGAACAGCGCGGCGATATGGCAGCAGACGTTCAGCAGCGCCGCCAGAAACAGCGAATAATCGTACAAGGACGCGTCGTTGTCTCTCTCCTTGCCTTGCTGAAACCTCCGATAAAAGAAAATTGCCGCAAGCACAAACAGCATGCCAGGCAGCGTTTCCCAGGGCCGCGAGAAGAGCGCGCCTGCCTTCGCTACCGGAGTCGCTGGCGCGGCGATGAACGCGGCGCTCGTCACGTAAGCAGCCGCCGCCACAACGAACAAGGCGCCGGCAGTCTCCCGGCTCGGTTGGCGCGCTATTGGTATGAATCGTTCGACGGCCAGTGCCGCCAGCAGCAGCACCGCCAGCAACGTGCGCCCGACCATCCACCCCATGGGCACATGCGACAGCGCCACCGGGCCCAGCCGCAATAGATCATTCAATCCAAAGTAGCCCAGCGTCTCGATCATCCCGGACAGCACAAATCCGAAAGCCAGAATCAACGCGACGCGATCGTGGGTTCCGCGGAAGCGCACCAGGGCATTCGCGGCGTAGCAGAAGCACAGCAGGGAACCGCCCACCTCCAGGTACAGATAGGTGGTGGGCGAACCGGAGACGTGGGAGTGCCGCGCGTACAGCACGACACCTACGAAAAAAGTCGCCAGGAGGCTATACGCAACAGCGGGCAGATGCCCGCGGTCCTTGCGGAAAAACCCCGTGATTTTGGCCCAATCTCCCAACACATCCCCCAATTGCCAGAGAAAACCGGCAATACCGTGGAAAGCACGTACAGGCCCTTTTGGAGTTGCCAGGGAAGGTTTGTAACTAATTCAAAATAGATGATTTATTGATATCCACAGAAGCGGACGTCCCGCTTGAGACAGTGCCCGAGACGGCAAAACATATCGCCTCGTGTCGAATTGATTCATTATCGTGAATGTATCCAGAGAGTTAGCAGAGGTTTGCACAAGATTGGCCCAAAAGCGGGCAAAGTCTCAACCTGAGACTGTCTCAACTTGGGATGAGGCACCCTCTTACGGTTTTGCCGGCGCGGGCAGCTCTCTTGCGGTGACCGTACTCGTGAAGTTCTGTCGTTTGTGCGTGCCGTCGCAAAAGGGCGAATTGCTCGAGTGGCCGCAGCGGCAAAGGGCAACGGCGGTTCGCCCGCCCAGCCCGAACGACTTTCCTTCCTGATCCACAATCTCGAAATCCCCTTCGATGCGCAGCGGGCCGTTATTGAAAATAGTGACTTTCGTGCCTGCCATAGCGTCCTCCCGTCCGACGAACTAAACCTAGAATCCGAAGTTGACCAAAGGCTGGCGAGCGCCTCTCTCCCTCTTTCAAACGAATATCCTGAGAAGACCCAGCGTTCCCGAAGCTGCCTGTGTACTATCGTCCAGGGCCCCAATTGTCATTCCGACCGGAGGGACGGCGTCTTTTGCCGTCCCGAAGTGGAGGTACGGTTTTCCATCGCACGTTTCTTGTGCGATGAATACCTCTTCTGCTTCCGTTTTCATGCGAGGAATATCGGTCTGAAAGCGCCGCCAACGTATCTGCCTGTCACTTAAAATGCAAGCTCCCCCAGGAACGCGGCGCGGTCAGTCCGTAGCTCAGAAACCCAGGTCGTCAATACCGCGGCACGCTGGGGTCCACTTCCGTGGACCACGACAATATGCCGCCGCGCAGATTCTGCACCTTGCGGAATCCCGCTTTGCGCAGAAAATCCACTGCTTCGGCCGAGCGCTTCCCGCTCCGACAATGGGCCACGATCTCATGCGAAGAGTCCAGTTCGTGAACGCGCCGCGGCAATTCGCCCAGTGGAATCAGATGCCCCTTCAAGTTGCAGATCTGGTACTCGTGGGGTTCACGCACATCCAGAATAAAGATCTCGTCGCCGCGATCGAGCCGCGCCTTCAGCTCGCGCGCCGTAATCTCCGGAACGTGCAAATCCGTTTCCGGCTCTTCTTCCCCGCGCACACCGCAAAACTCGTTGTAGTCAATGAGCTTGTGTATCTTGCGATGCGAACCACAGATCACGCAATTCGAGTTCTTGCGTAACTTCAATTCCCGGAACTTCAGCGTCAGCGCATCGAACAGCAGCAATCGCCCCACCAGCGAATCGCCTCGCCTCAGGATCAGCTTGATCGTCTCCAGCGCCTGCAACGAGCCGATGATCCCTGGCATCACGCCTAGGACGCCGCCTTCGGCGCACGACGGCACCAACCCTGGCGGGGGCGGTTGGGGATAGAGGCAGCGGTAGCACGGGCCGTCGGGCATGCCGAACACGGTGACCTGGCCCTCGAATCGGAATATTGAGCCGTAAACGTTCGGCTTGCCGAGAAGAATACACGCGTCGTTCACCAAATAGCGTGTGGGAAAATTGTCGGTGCCATCGACGATCACATCATAGTCTTTGAAGAGCTCCAGGGCGTTCTCGCTGGTGAGCTTCATTTCGTAGGAGATGATCTCAACGTCGGGATTCAAGTTGCTCAACCGCGCCTTGGCCGCTTCCGTTTTGGGCTTGCCCACATCGCTGGTGCCAAAGGTCACCTGCCGCTGCAGATTGGTGAAATCCACTACATCGAAATCCACCAGCCCGATCTTGCCGATCCCCGCAGCCGTCAGGTAAAGCCCGAGCGGCGCCCCCAGGCCGCCCGTCCCGATCAGCAGGACTTTCGCGCCTTTTAGTTTGAGCTGACCCTCCATGCCAACTTCCGGCATGATCAGGTGGCGGCTATAACGCAGAATCTCTTCGTTGGTCAGGCTCGCTGCCGGTGGGTGCCCGGTCAACGGCTGTGCTTTGGTGGACATGGTACTCCCCGTCCAACCATTCTACCCGTGCCCCGCGTTTCCGAGAAGCCATTCATCCTGAAGCCACCCCGGCCCGAATCATCAGGCCTGCCCTTCGTTCGATGTCACGACGTTAAGCCGCAGAACTATGCGGCAGCAAATGCCCGCTCAACAGAGAAGCAATGTAGCCAGTGACCAACTCCAAACACTATGAATGACCCCTCGTGCCATCGGGTTCCTTTCCGGCCATTCAACTCATGTGGTACCGACCCATGATGCTGCTCACAGCAACAGGATCGCCACGGAGAGAGCGCCCTGGAGATCAAACGCGTAAAATAGTATTCATATGTTGCGAAAGATACTGATCGGTTTTGCGATTTTTCTGCTTCTCCTCGTCGGCGCAGGGGCTTACCTGTATCACAAACTTCAACCGAGCATTCGAGAAGCTGAAGCACGTGTTGAGAAGGCGCAGAAGATGTTGCAGCCTCGCTTAATAAAGGGCGAAGGCAACTTTGAGAGGCGCGTTTTCTATACCGGCGAGGGCCTGGGCAATATCTCCCAAATACGTGAGGGATGGCCTGCGGACCGTGAAGGAGCTGACCTCGCCGTCGTAGGCAGTCAAGGCGCCGACTTCATTGACCCGACAGGCCAAATTAAGAAGCAAGTCCGTTTCTCAATCCCACAGCACTGCCCGGTCGTGGTGGCACGAATGAGTGCGAGCGGCGAATATGGCTACCTCACGAGGGACGAGAGTTGGGCTGTCCCTGCAACGTTTTTTGATAAAGAAGGGCACGCTAGCTGGCGTTCCGAAGGGACTTGGCCGGGGTCGATGATTCAGTGCCTGGGGATTTGTATGGAGACGGAAAATTGTCGGTTGTCATAGGATACAACGGCGGGGGAGGACTCGCCCTCTTCGACGCGCAAGGCAAGAGACTTTGGAAGAAACAGGAGCGTAACGTTTGGCACGTGGAAATGTTGGATACGAACGGAGATGGACATGAACAGATACTTCATAGCAATGCGAGAGGACAACTCCTCGTGAGGGATGCAAATGGGGATGTCATTGCTCAGTATTTGCCGGGTTTTTATGTTTCGGATTTTGCCCTCACTCGTTGGGGAGGAGAAACGCGGCCCACTCACATTCTCGTTCCCACTACCGAGGCCGGAGTAGGCTGCTGTAAACCGGTGTTCGTTTTGCTCGACACAAACGGGAAGATTGTTGCGAAGCTAGAATCCCCACTCGGCGACCTGTTGAACCGGATTGCGGCTACCCCAGTCCACTTTGGAAGAGAGGCTGAGTATTTCGCAGTGTTGCAAAGCGGTTTCGCGAAGGAGCGGTCAATCCTCTTCCTGTACGACAAAGCCGGTCAAATTGCGTACCAGGAAATTCTTGGCGAATCCTGCCTGGGAATCGGCACACTCACCGTACCAGACGCCGAAACATTATTGGTTGGATGTGACGCCAAGATTTGGGAATACTCTCGGGTGCCTCAAACCAAGAGCGCGCTGAACGAGAGTACGCCCCAAAGCCACTGATAATCAAAGATTCTTCCTATAGCCCGACTAGCGTGCATACCGGGAACCGAACTATTCTCCGCGGCGCTCGCCCTTTACACCCAACACCAGGAATCGTACTCTGGAATGACTATGTGGAATGTCGATGAACGTTTTGAAAAGAAAACCATGGACAGCCTCGCGGCACTGGGGTTTGCGGTCGGCAGCACGCGCGGCGTCGTGCGCGTGGAAAAGTACGGCTCCGGGGCGGAGTTCCGTCAAGTTCCCGACGGCCACTTCCAGATGACCGTCATGCCCACCATCATGCTGCACGGGCAATTCACCAGGCTCTGGGACGCCGGCTATCAGAAATTCCTGCTCACCACTGAAGGTGCCAAATTTCCAGCACTTGCGGAGCAATTGGCGAATCTGCGGAAGTTCAACGAAGAAATGCGCACCGCTCTGGGTGTGCCAACGTTTTATAACGAAGCGCTCGGTTCGGTCAGCCAGCTCAGTGTGTACGACCGCGTGAAGGGCCGCCCCGGAGATGTCCCGGACAAAACCGTCGGCGTACACGCCCCGGGAAGCGGGCACTAACAGAATTGCGGCCGGGCATCGCTCCACCCCATCTGGCCAAGCGTGAACCCTTTTGTCATTCCGAGCGCAGCGAGGAATCTGCTTTCCCCGCACGCTTTGCCATGTAGAGGCCCGATCTTCGGCGAGACCTGCCGGACACGGAGGACACGGATGGGACGTGCGGTTGCGTTAATGGACGATCTCTTCTTTCAGATGAAAGTCGCGGAGACCGCCAAACAGTTAGGCGTGGAATTCAAGGCGGCAACGACCAGTGAAGCGCTGCTGAGTATGCTCGATCCGCCCACGAAACTCGTTATCATTGATCTCAATGCCCGCAGCAGCCCGGTGGCAACCATCGAACATCTTCGCGCAACTCAAAAAGAGTTGCGCGTGGTGGCGTTCCTGTCCCACGTGCAGACGGAACTCGCGGCGATGGCCCGGGTCGCTGGCTGTACGGAAATTCTGCCGCGTTCGGTATTCACCCGGAATCTTGCTGCCATCCTGGAAACCGCCAAGGATTGAGAGGAACGTTTTGCGCGATTGGAAAGCTCCTCGTTGGTGCGTTTATTTCTCCCTCATCATTTTCTTGCACTGTGCGACTTCTTTGCAGGGCCTCGCCCAGCCCGATTCCCCAGCCGACCCCGCGGCCACTTTGCGCGACATCCTGTTTGCCGCCTGTTCGCAAAATGCCACCGAATTTGCCCGCTCCCTGACCGCACGCAACGCTCAGGCATTTTCCCGCATGACGTCCGCAACGCGCACAACACTCCTAAAGCGCTTCGTCCTGCTGGACAAACCCGGCCAGCCGCGCGCCGAAATCGATGCCGCCGGGAATCTGAATGTATACTGCGCCACTTCAGACGTCACCACCCAAATGCAAATCGGCAAACCCGAACTCCGCGACAACCTCGCCTACATCTCCCTGATCCTCAGGAATGCCGCCGCTTCCAATGAAGACGACTCTCATCGCGTGCTCATGGGCCTCGTTCGCGAAGCTGGACAATGGAAGCTTCTTTCCCTCGGTCTACTCTTGCTTGACCTGCCCTCCCTCGCCGAGGAATGGGATCGCGCGGAGATCAAGAACAACGAACAATCGGCCATCGACTCCATGAAAATCCTGGCTGAAGCCGTCGAAACCTACCGCAAAATCTACACGCGTCTTCCGGATAACTTGGCGGTCCTCGGACCTCCTCCACAGGGCCCCGCGAAAAGCGAAAGAGCCGATTTAATCGGCGCGGAACTCGCCGAAGGACGCAAGGATGGCTATTCCTTCCGCTACGTCGTTGTGGGTGCGAATACCTTGGGCGCGCCCGCCAAATATGAGCTGGCGGCGATTCCGATCGAATACGGGCGCACCGGTTCCCGCTCATTCCTCCGGGATGTTTTGGGAGTCCTCCACGGCGCGGACCGTCGCGGCGCGGTGGGCAGCGTCACCGATCCGAAAATCGACTGAATCGCCGCCCCAAATTGAAACGACACCGTTGACCGATACGCGTAGAAATCTCCCCTACACTTGCGGGCCTCCCTCCCTGGCGGGAAAATGAACTGGGATCATCCGGCTTCCGGCGAAGCACTTCTACGTGTGCCTCGCCACTCTCCAGGCGGACCAACCAGCACCGGCTGGTTTGACAGGAGAAGCGAGATGCCGGATGTTACGGTAGAGCGGCGAAGTGCGCCGCGAAGCCAACTCGTGCTGGCGGCGGATATTGTGGAACTCCCGCGCGGCGCGAAGTTGAGCGCGCGCACCGCCGACATTAGCCGCACCGGCTGCTACATCGATACGCTCAATCCTGTGCCGCAAGCTTCCCGAATTCGCCTGCGGATTACCCATCATGACGAAATCTTTGAAGCTATCGGCAGCGTGGTGTACGTCAGCCAGGGCCTGGGTATGGGTGTGGTATTCGTGGAGGTGGCCGCGGAACAGCAGGCCCGGCTCGATCGCTGGCTGGCCGAAAAGGACCAGGAATATTGACGTGAGTTTCTTCCGCCGCGAGCCAGAAGTACGCTAACATTTCGGTTTCGCCTATGCCTCTGGCCTCTTTTCGCGTTGCACTTCTTCTCAGCCTCGGCCTGCTCTCTGCCGCTGCTGCTCCCCGGTCCTTCGGACAAGAGGTCGAGGATTCTATTTATGGTCCCTTGCCGGTCTTTGAGTTTCACAGCGGTTTTTGGGTGAATCTCCATCATTTTCTCTACCATGAAGCAAGGGCGCGCGAAGCCGCCAGGGAATCGCGGGGAACCGGCACGAAGCCGGCCGGGCCAGGATTGAAGCCATCACCCGGTTCTCAGCCCACTCTCACCTCCGCGGAACAGCGCATCTGGGATGAGGCCATCGCCTACTATGTTTCGAGTTATGCCGGCAAAGACCTGCTGGTCAACATCGATCTGATTCTCTTAAAGGACCAGCTCGGCGATTTTGAGGATTGCAATGAACTCACGGGCAGAAAGAAACCTGCTTGCGACGCCGGGCTCCCCGGCAATGTCGGCATTATTCTGGAGGCCGCCGCTCCCATCTACCGCGCGCACTGGTGGGCGGACCACGACCGCGCCAACCGCCGCTGGGTCATGCGCGTCGCTCCGCTCGTCCGCGAACAGGGCGTCGGCCTCTCCGAGCGCCTCGCGGACATCTACCAATCAAAGTGGCCAAAAGAGAAAATTCGCGTTGAAGTCTGCGCCTTTGCGAACTCCGCGGGGGCTTACACCACTCTCGACCCCCTCCGTGTCACCATCGCCAGCACCGATCCCCGCAACCAGGGCCCCGAAGCCCTCGAGGTGCTTTTCCATGAAGCCTCTCACGATATTGCCCGGCCCGTCGAAGCCGCTATCACCCGCGAGTGCCGCCAGCGCGACAAGCCCATTCCCCGCGACCTCTGGCATGCCTTGATCTTCTTCACCACCGGTGAGGTGCTCCGTCCCATCATGCAGGAAGCCGAGCAGCAAAATGCGCCGGACGATGATCTCCCCCCGCAGCGGCAGGCCACCACTACCGTGCCTCCGGGACTCCGCGAAAAACTCTCCCAGCGCGGCTGGGAAGAGTATTCGCGTCTGCTCGCCATCTACTGGCAGCCCTATCTGGACGGCAAGGTCACTTTCGAGGATGCCATCGCGCGCCTCGTCTCGGCCGTCTAGAGACTTGCTGAAAAACCTCGAATTCGTCATTCCGAAGTGTCGCGGCTTTCGCGTGGCCGCCCTTACTGTCATCCCGACCGGAGCAACGGCGCCTTTTGCCGTTGCGCAGTGGAGGGATCGCGGCACAATTTTGCGCAATCAATTTTTCCCCGGTCCATCACCTTGAACCGTTATTTCGCCTGCCCGTTGCAGGAGGGAACGGAGTCCGCGAAGCGCGGTTTTTGCGCCCCGTACGCTTCGTTGGGGCGAGGTACGGTTTTCCATCGCACGTCTTTCGTGCGATGAATCCCTCTTCTCCTTCACTTCCTTTACCTCCTTTGCTTCTTTGGCCTCATTTTCCTTACCTCGCGTCTTATGTTAGTCTTTCTTCTGCAACAGTAAGCCCGGCCGAAAGTCACGCAAGTTCCAACGTCGCTCGACCCACCTATCCTTCTCACTGGAGCGCCGAACAGGTGTCGAGCCAACTCCGCGGGCCTTCTTCCGGGGCAGAGGAAACTTTACCCCTATGGCTGGACGACAAACGGCATCGCAAACCGAACGGGAACCCCGCGAGATCAAGCTGGCCCACTCTCCGGATTCCGACGACGCCTTCATGTTTTATGCCCTGGCCACCCACAAACTGACCACGCCCGGGTACAAGTACATCCACGTTCTTTCCGATATCCAGGAGCTCAATGAAGCCGCACTGACGGAAACCTATGACGTCACCGCCCTCAGCTTCGCCGCTTATCCTTCCCTCCGCGACACCTACATCCTCCTCGACACCGGCGCCAGCTTCGGCGAAGGCTACGGCCCCATCGTTGTCTCCACAAAAGCTCTGAAAGCACAGGAGCTCAAGGGCCTGCGCATTGGCGTGCCCGGTCTGAAAACTTCCGCTTATCTCACCCTGAAACTCTTTGAGCCGGATTTTGAAGCCGTAGTCATGCCCTTCGACAAAATTATGGAAGCGGTGAAAAACGAAGTTGTCGAAGCCGGTCTGCTCATTCATGAAGGACAGCTTTTCTTCCCGCAACTTGGCCTGCATCGCGTCGTGGACCTCGGCATCTGGTGGCAGGAGCTCACCGGCCTCCCACTTCCCCTCGGTGGCAACGCCGTGCGCCGGGCACTGGGCCCCGAATTGGGCCGCTTGATCGCCAAGACCATTCGCGACAGCGTGACCTATGGCCTTGAGCATCGCGAAGAAGCTCTGAATTACGCCATGCAATTCGCTCGCGACATGGATCCCGAACTCGCCGACAAGTTCGTCGGCATGTATGTCAACAAGTGGACCCTCGGCTACGGCGAAAAAGGCAAAAAAGCCGTGCACGCCTTGATCGAGCGGGGCACTGCCGCCGGCCTCCTCCCGGGCCCTCCCGAAATCGAATTCCTCGCAGAGTAGTTGCCCCGCATTTCTCGCGATCAGATGCACGCAAGCCGCAATCTACTGTAGCGGCCACCTTCAGGTGGCCCTCCTGGGATGGGCTCTCGCTTGGGTCTGTAGTGGCCGACCTTCAGGTCGGTCATTCTTGGGGTTGCCGTCGCCCCTGTAGTTACCAGGCCTACCTTGACGCTTCCCCATTAATCTCTTAGTGTTTTCTTTTCATCATGAAACGTCTCCTCTTCTTTCTGGCCGGCGCTTTTCTCTCGATCCCTCTCCTTCCTACGCGTTCCGCCGCGCAATCTCACGCCGAATTCCGCGACCTCCCCGACATACCCAAAGACTGGCCGCGCGAAGCGGTCCGCAGTTCGCACGGCATGGTAGCCACGGATGAACCGCTCGCTTCCCAAGGCGGCGTGGAGATCCTGAAACGCGGCGGCAATGCCGTGGATGCCGCCGTCGCTACGGCGTTCGTTCTCGCTGTGGTCGAACCCGCTGCCGGAAACATCGGCGGCGGTGGTTTCATGCTGGTGCGCCTGGCTGATGGCAAAACTACTTTTTTTGATTACCGCGAAACAGCCCCCGCAAAGGCTTCCCGCGACATGTACATTAAGTCCGATGGCACGCTGGACGAAGAAGCTTCAACCATCGGTTATCGCTCCGTCGCCATACCCGGCACGGTTGCGGGGCTCGCACTCGCTCTGAAAACGCACGGCACCATGAAGCTCGCCGACGTGATGCAGCCGGCCATCCGCTTGGCCGAACAGGGTTTCCCGGTCAGTGAAAAGCTGGCCCAGGAATTGGACGAGGAGCGCCCCGGCCTGCAACGCTTCTCGATGACCAGCCGCATTTTCCTGAACGGCGGCAAATTTTTTCACGCCGGAGATACGCTGCGCCAGCCGGAACTTGCCGCAACCCTCAAGCGCATCGCCAGGAGCGGTCCCGCCGAGTTTTATCAAGGTGAAACCGCGCAGATGCTGGCTCGCGACATGTCCACATTTGGCGGGCTCATCACCCTCGATGATCTCGCACATTATCAACCGAAAATCCGCGAAGTCCTCCACGCCACCTATACCATCGACGCTCATCGCTGGGACGTCTTTTCCGCCCCGCCGCCTAGCAGCGGTGGCGTCGCCATCATCGAAGCCCTCAACATGCTTCAGGATGTTCCCTTGAAGGGCTGGGACGACTCGCAAAGCGTTCACCTCGTTGTCGAAGTGATGCGCCGCATTTTCGCCGATCGCGCCGCCTATCTCGCCGATCCCGATTTCTCGAATATTCCCGTCGCGGGCCTCACCGATCCCTGCTATGCCAAGGAACTGCTTGCCACCATCGATCCCCACCGCGCCTCTTCAAGCAAATCGGTGCATGCGGGCAATCCGCACGTCTGCAATCAGGGCCTCAGCACCAGCCGAACGTCCCAAACCATCGTCAGCCTCGGCGAAGGGCCGCACACCACGCATATTTCCGTGGTGGATTCTGCCGGCAACGCCGTTGCCAGCACCACCACGCTCAACGACAGCTACGGCTCGCACGTCACTTCCTCGGCAGGCTTCCTCCTCAACGACGAGATGGACGATTTCACCACCCAGCCCGGCGTGCCCAATGCGCTTTATGGCCTGATCCAGTCGGAAGCCAATGCCATTGGCCCCGGCAAGCGCCCGCTCAGTTGCATGACTCCCACCATTCTCGTGCGCGACGGCCAGCTCAGTTTTGTCACCGGCTCACCGGGTGGCCCCAGAATCATTTCGGCCACCTTACTCAGCATCTTGAACTGGATGCGCCTCGGCATGGATGCGCAGTCCGCGATCAATGCGCCGCGCTTCCATCACCAGTGGCTCCCCGACGAAGTCCTGGTGGAAAAGTCATTCTCACCGCAAGTAGAAGAGCAGTTGAAAGCGCGCGGGCACCTGGTGCGGCGGTACGGACACATCGGCCTCGTCAACGCCATTGGCATTGATGCCAAAACCGGCGAACGCTGCGGCGCCGCCGACCCCCGCGACGCCGGTTCCGCCATCGGCTATTAGTAATACCCAACGTAAAGCCCGTCATCCCGACCGGAATGGCCGACCTGCTCTTTCGTTCGCGCTGCGCGAACGTCGGCCATGTAGCGGAGGGATCGTGGCTGCCAGCGATCGTCATCTCGGGTCTTTAGGTTCACCTGCGCCCCATGTCCGCACGATCCTTGCGCCTTGCCCAATTTGGAGTGCGGCGGCTTGCCGCCGCTTTTTCGGCTTCACCGTCACCACCCAAGCAACGGGCTGACGCGGACCGCCTCTCTTTTGCTTTTCTCTCTTGCCTTCTTCTTTAGCCGTCATTCCGAGCGAAGTCCGCGAAGCGCAGTACGGTTTTCCATCGCACGTTTTTTGCGCGATGAATCCCTCCTATCATCCGCGCCTCATATCTGTCATTCCGACCAGAGGGACGGCGCTTTGTTGCCCTGAGCCTCGAAGGGTGGCCGTCCCGGAGTGGAGGTACGGTTTTCCATCGCACGCCTTTTGTGCGATGAATCTCTCCTCGACCTCCAATTTCAGCTAAAATACAATCCGTCTACCCATGCTCCGAATCCTCTCCACCTATCTCTTCGTCTCCAAGAAACTCACGCCGGAAATCCTCACGCAAATCGCCTCCGCCGGATTTCAGTCCGTCGAAATCTTCGCCGCGCGCAGCCATTTCGACTACGCCACCAGGCAGGAAGTTCGCGCTATTGCCCAAGCCCTCGCCGATCGCCGCCTGCAACTCGCTTCCTTGCATGCCCCCACAAGCCGCGACCTCAGCCTCAATCGCGAAGGCGCGACGCCGCTCTCCATCTGCGAAGTGGAACGCGTCAACCGCGTCGAAGCCATGGATGAACTAAAGCGCGTTCTAGACGTCGCCGACGATCTGCCTTTCCCCCGCATGGTGCTGCACATGGGCAGCTCCCGCGAAACCGCCGACCCACGCAAACGCGACGCCGCCTTCAGCTCCCTTGAACATCTCACCCTGCACGCGCACAACGCCGGCGTCACCATCTGCCTCGAAAACACACCTACCGAAATGGGCGATCCCGCCTATCTTCGCGCCTTTGTGGAAGAAACGCGGCTCACCACCCTGCGCTTCAATTTCGATATCGGCCACGCCCACTTGGCCGAAGGCCCGGAGGAAGCACGCATCGCGAAAGGCTTCGAGCCGTTGCGCGATCTCATCGTCAGCGCCCATATCCACGACAACCACGGCGAAAAGGACGAGCATCTCCCGCCCTACGAAGGCACCATCGCCTGGCCCGCCGCTCTCGCCCTACTCAAATCCGCCCCCGCAGGCTCCGATCTTCCCTTCACCCTCGAACTTAAGGAAAAAACCGGCCCCGAAGCCCCCTCCCTCTCCGACCAACTCTCCGCCGCCGCCAAATCCCTCGCCCGCCTCGAAGAAGTTTGGTCAGAGTCCAACTGACCTGGACCATCCGCCGCTCCTCTTTTGCGGCCGAGCATTTTGGAGTGCGGCGGCTTGTTTACCTTGCCCTGAGTCTCGAAGGGAGCCTCGAAGGGCCGCCGCTTTTGCGCCATAAGCCGCACTACCGAACTGTTTTTCTCAAGGAGATGTAGCCCGCCGTTCTACCGTGCCTGCCCCGATCTGCGAGGGGAGCGTAGCGAAGAGCTGAGGCGCGCTGGGTGCGCCCCGGGCGGGGTTGCGGGGCGGGCGCCTTGTCCGCGTCGAAACTCACCCAATGTCGTGGATGAGTCTCCATCGCCCGCCCAGTGTAGCGCACAGCGAACAGTAAAACGCGACAACCGCTGAAGTGGGGTACTGGGACGAGCTTGTCCAGTTTGGCGACATCTGATTTGCCGCGAAACTCCTCCACCGTCCGGGCCCTGCGTGCTTCGCACAATCCCCGCTTCGCCGTTATCCGAAACGCAGCAAGTTCATCACACCTGCAGCCCCCGCAGATACGGCAGACTGGCTTTCATCTTTTCCAAGTCCATTTCCACGAAGTAATTCTTGATCCCGCCAATTTTCGCCGCCGTGAAAATTCTCTTCCAATCTAGCGTGTCCTGCCCCACCGCCATGATTTTCTTCGTCGCCGCCGACCACCCCTGCACGTGCATGGAAAAGAATCGCCCAGGGTACTTCGTGAAATACTCTGCGGCGTCGAACCCCCGGCTGATTGTGGAGACCTGGAACTGGAACTTCACCAGCTTCGGATCGAGAAGCTCCAGCAATAAATCGTACGTCCGCTTGCCGTTTACCACCGTCATTTCAAATTCCTCATTATGAAGGCCCTGCTGGATTCCCGCCTTCGCTGCTTTCTCTCCCATTTTGTTGTATTCCTCGGCCGCTCGCTTCACATCATCCATCGTGGGCTTCGCCGGCCCCTCCAGGCTTGGCACGATCATTTGCGTCAAACCGACCTCTTTTGCCCACGCAATCCTCCCGCTCATGTCCTTCCTGAGTTCGTCGATGCTGAAGTGTGAACTTATGCAGCTGACACCCGCATCGCTCAGAATTTTCCTAAGCTGTGTTCCCGTGTACTTGGCGAGCCCGGCGAACCCCGAATCGGCGTAACCCACTGGCGAGCACAGCTCAATCGTCTGGAATCCGGCCGCGGCAAGCACCTTGATCGTGCCGGGAAAGTCCTTTGCGATCATCTCCCTCACCGGCCACGTCTGGCATCCGATTGGCAAGCCCAGCGGATTGGACCGAAGCTCCAGTGCCCATCCGGAAAGCAAGCCCACCGCGGCGGCCTGCGTCGCAGCATTTTTGCAAAACTCTCTTCTTGAAATCGCAAACATTCACGCCTCCTTGCCCGCCTTCGCGAACAAAATCATTTTCGCTCAGGTGGGCGTTCGCATTATTCTCTCGCTCAATCTCCTGCCGTTCGCCCTTTTAGGGGGTCGGAGCTTTAGCTCCGACATTAAGCCACTGGCTAACATTGGGCTTTAGCCCCTGAGGCCCGAAGGTGCTACAGCTCCCACCCGCTTCGCCGCTCCGGCCGTACATGCTTCTGTGCGGATTCCGAGCCCACAATCTTCATGTTCGCGCGATCCCAGTTGAGTTTCTCTCCCAAGCGCGTCGCGACATTTCCCAGCAGCAGGCTCTCCGTGACCAGGCCCGAAAACTCAAAATTCCCACCGGGCTTCTCTTTGCCCCCTTTGCAGGCATCCAGCCATTCCCGCTCGTTGCCTGGTGATCTCGGCAGCGTTTGGGGCGGCTGTTGGTAGCTATTCATCTTCGCGTCGGGAATGAGCTTTGGCCGGCCACCATTGAAAGCGCAGAGTATCTTGCCGCGGTCTCCGACGAACAGGAGCCCTTCTACTTCGTCTTCGCCGTCCCCCTTCAGGGGACGCTCTTCTTCCAACTCCTCCGGACGCGCTGGCAATAGCCCGCCGTCATACCACGTGAATTTCACGGCTGGCATGTCGCCGCGCGACGCAAAGTTATAGCGCACGATCGAAGCCAGCGGATAAGTCTCTTCGTAGCGCTCCGTGGAACTCGCCTCCACGCTCACGGGCGCCTCCAGTTTCAAGACGCGAAAGATGGTGTCGAAACTGTAGGAACCCATGTCGCCCAAAGAGCCACAACCGAAGTCGTACCAGCCGCGCCACACAAAAGGCAAGTAAGCGTGGTTGAAAGGACGTTCCGGCGCTGGGCCAAGCCACAGGTCCCAATCTAAACCTTCGGGCACTGCTTCGACTTCCTTCGGGCGTTCCAGGCCTTGCGGCCAGTAAGGACGGCTCGACCAGTTCATAACCTCCCGCACCGGCCCAATCGCGCCGTCCCCAATCCATTCACAGAGCAAGCGCGTGGATTCGGATGCCTGGTTAGCAACGGCAATCTGCGTTGCCACGCCAGTCTCCCGGGCAATTTCGGCAAGGCGCCGTGCCTCATAAATAGTGTGCGTCAAAGGCTTCTGGCAAAAGACATGCCTGCGCTTCTTCATCGCCGCAGAGGACACAGCCGCATGCAGGTTGTCCGTGGTACACACGACCACGGCGTCGAGATCATTCTGCTTCTCCAGTAACTCGCGAAAGTCGCTGTACGCCGAACAACCACGATACTGGCCAGAGCGCTGCTGCGCGCCGTAGTAAGCGTCCACGATCTTCTGGCAAGGTTCGCGGCCCGCGACGCCGCTCGTCACGCGCAGCGAATGCGTCAACTCGATGGGTTGGTCGGGGCTGAGCCAATCCCAGCCGCTGTCGGTGCCCAGCAACTTACGCACAGACTTGCAGAACTCATGTGTGTCCCATTGTGGGTAGTTCGCGCTGGCTTTGTTGCAATCGCAGACAGCCACACCCTGCACGTCGGGTTCCCGCAAAAAGTGCAGCATTACGCGTAATCCCTGGGAGCCGACGCCTATGAAAGCAATATTGACCTTATCGCTCGGCGGAACAAACCCTGCGCCGCCCAACACCCGGCGCGGCACGATCGTAAAACCCATTGCCGCTGCCGCTGTTTGCCCTATGAACTTGCGCCGCGAAATCGCGCCCTCTAACACGCTGCGAGATCCCACCCGATTCTTCACTGGCCCTCCCTAACCGCAGCTCACGCCTGCTCCATGTTTTTGGCTGCTCCCTGCGTTTTGCGTTGATTCTTCTCAGCCCTGATCAACCCCATACTTTATTCCAAACACACACCCGCATGTTCAAAACTTTCTAGCTCCCCGCTCGGAACTGATCTCAGACGGGTTACCCCATCATCACCATTCGCGGTTAAGCGCTCTGCCCGACCCCTCCCGCCACGGGCCTCTTCACCTGAGAAGCTGTCCCTTCTCTGCTAAACTGTTGGATTGAACTAACAACAGAGAACCTCACCATGACCATCATCACCATCGAACACGCAGGCCAATACGACACCCAGGAAGTCACTATCCGCGGCTGGCTCTACAACCTCCGCGAATCCGGCAAGCTCCTTTTCCCCATCTTCCGAGACGGCACCGGTATCATCCAAGGCGTCTGCTCCCTAAAGGAAAATCCCGAAGCCTTCGAGGCCCTCAAAGACCTCACCCAGGAATCCAGCGTCATCGTCACCGGCAAAATCCGCGCCGAGCAGCGCGCTCCCGGCGGCTACGAAATGGGCGTCAGCAAAATCCAAATCGTCCAGAAAGTTCCTGAGTCCACGCCCTTCCCCATCCAGCTTAAGGAGCACGGCGTAGATTTCCTCCTCGATCAGCGCCACCTCTGGATCCGCACCCCGCGCCAGGCAGCCATCCTGCGCATCCGCGCCGAAGCCGTTCGCGCCGCACGCGGATTCATGGATTCGCAAGGCTACACGCTCACCGACGCCCCCATCTTCACCCCCGCCGCTTGCGAAGGCACCAGCACCCTCTTTGAAGTGAACTACATCGACGACGAGAAAGCCTACCTCACGCAAAGCGGCCAGCTCTACGTCGAAGCCACCGCCATGGCTCTCGGCAAGGTTTACACTTTCGGCCCCACCTTCCGCGCCGAAAAATCCAAAACCCGCCGTCATCTCACGGAATTCTGGATGCTCGAGCCAGAAGCCGCCTACGCCGAACTCCCCGACATGATGGACCTCGGCGAGGGTCTCGTCAGCGCCATGGCGCAAAGCGTCGTCAAAAACAAATCCCGCGAACTCGAAACTCTCAAGCGCGACATCAAGACGCTTGAGAACATCAAGCCGCCCTTCCCTCGCATCACCTATGAAGAAGCCGTCGGCGTTCTCCAGAAACACGGCAACCCCGCCAAATTCGGCGATGACTTCGGCGGCGACGAAGAAACCATCATCTCCAGTGCATACGACCGCCCCGTCATGGTCCACCACTACCCGGCGGCCATCAAAGCCTTCTACATGCAGCCGGACGCCCGGCGTCCCGACCTGGCTCTTTCCTTTGACATGCTCGCTCCCGAAGGCTATGGCGAAATCATAGGTGGCAGCCAGCGCATCCACGATTACGATCTCCTCCTTAAACGCCTGAAAGAAAACAATTTACCGGAGGAGTCCTTTCAGTGGTACCTCGATCTCCGCCGCTATGGCAGCGTTCCCCACGCCGGTTTTGGCCTCGGTCTCGAGCGCACCGTCGCCTGGATCACCGGCACCGAGCATATCCGCGAAGTCATCCCCTTCCCCCGGATGATTTACCGGGTATATCCTTAATACCGGGTAGATTCGGCAATTCCAGCTATTCCTGCGGCTTCAAAAGCAAAGTTCTTATCTCTGCAGCAAGCGGTCTGGGGCAGCATGATTCCGGGTGGTGCCTGCCGCCAAACTCGGAAGTTCTGAACAGGATTTGGCTAAGTTGTGGCGAGGCTCCGCAGCAACTAATCACGGGCCACGAGTCACGATTCACGGAGCAATCCCATGCCTCAAAAGATTCGCATCATTGGCGTTCCCATGGATCTCGGCGCCAGCCGCCGCGGCGTGGATATGGGCCCCTCCGCCCTGCGCGTTGCCGGCCTGCAATCCCGCATCAAGCATCTTGGTCACCACGTCGAGGACATCGGCAACATCATCGTGAAACAGCCCGAGGAAATGCCCGTCGGCGAAAAACGCAGCAAGTATGTCGACGAGATCGCCGATGCCTGCAAAACCCTGGGCCACGCCGTGCAGAAATCACTTGAAGAAGGCTACTTGCCCCTGGTCCTTGGCGGAGACCACTCCATCGCCGCGGGATCCACCAGCGGAGCCGCCGCGCATTTCCGCAAGGAAAAAAAGCAGATCGGCTGCATCTGGCTGGATGCCCACAGCGACATGAACACCCCCGAGTCTTCGCCCTCGGGCAACGTCCACGGCATGCCTCTCGCCGGAATCCTCGGCTATGGCGTTCCCGAACTCCATGACCTCTTCGGCTACAAGCCGAAAATCGAGCCGCAAAATGTAGTGCTGGTGGGCGTGCGCGATTTAGATTCCCACGAGAAGAAGTTCATCAAGAAGCTGGGCGTGAGAACCTTCACCATGCGCGACATCGACGAACGCGGCATGCGCGAGGTGATGGCCGACGCCCTCAAATTCGCCATGGACGATACCGCGGGCGTCAGCGTCAGCCTGGACATGGACTTCCTCGATCCCAGCGACGCGCCCGGCGTTGGCACGCCCGTGCGCGGTGGCGTCACCTACCGCGAAGCGCACCTCGCCATGGAAATGATTGCGGACAGCGAAGCCATGGTCTCCATGGAAATCGTCGAGATCAATCCCATCATCGACGAGCATAACCGCACCGCGCTCCTCGGCGTCGAACTGGTCCTCTCCGCCCTCGGCAAAAAAATCCTGTAGTCTTTGCGAAAAGACTCCAGTCCCGGGAACGCCAATTCTGCCCCATCCCGCGGGTTCAGCGGGATGAATCTCCCGATTGGCGTCACCAGCGGAAAACCATAAACGCAGCGCCAACCACAGCCGAGCACATTGACGCCGCGCGAGCGGGGGCACGCTGCGTCGCAGCCGAAGGCAGTCGCAGCTCACGCGAGTATCCGATTAAGCTGGGGCGCCATGAGGGACAAGGGCGGCGCAGCAAACCTCTGACGCCGGACGACGTGCTGCAGTATCGCAACCACAAGCTAACGCATGTTTACGCGCGTCTCCCACCACTTAGAGACAGAGCCCGACCAGGAGAAGCGGTACGGTCGTGCTCGCACTCAGCACCTTCTTAGTCCACTTTGAGAAGAGCGTCTTCAGGACGCTCCCATTCTTCGCGACCCCGCCGTTCGTCTTGTTCTGGTACATCAGCTCATCTGCCCGTTTGATCAGTTTTTCGGCGGTGTCACCATGGAGTGCGAGTGTGCTGCCAATCGAGACCGACAAGCATACCAGACTGCCATCACTGCTCGGGAACGACGTTTGCGCCACCATCGCACAACATCGCACGGCCAACTGCGTGAGAATCTCATCGTTCACGTGATGGGCGACGGCGATGAACTCGTCACCGCCCCACCGCCCGACAATGTCCGTGGGGCGCAGCGTTCCCTTCAGGGTTTTCGCCACCTCCAGCAAGGCGTGGTCTCCAGTGGCGTGGCCGAAACTGTCATTGATATCTTTGAACCGGTCGAGGTCAATCACCAGCACTCCGAAGGGCTCCTTGTGGATGTGGTATTCGCTCAACGCCGTCTGCAGAGACATTTGGACGAACCGGCGATTGGGCAGTTGGGTAACTTGGTCGAGGAAGGCCAGGCGCCCCATTTCCTCGATCTCTCGCCGCGAATCCTGCTCGGCTGTATCGTCACTAAATATCTGCACGGCCCCGACAATTGACCCGTCGGCTGCCCGCAGGGGCTGAATCCGCGCGGTCACCGGAACCCGCCGCCCCTGCTTATGCCGCAAGAAAATCTCCACCTCGTGCGATCGTCCGTCGTTGAGGCTTGCTGCCAAAGGACAATTGTCCCAGCACATTTTGTGCCCCGCAGTGTTCACGTGACACAACCCATCCTCCGGACAGCGCCGGTTTACGATTTCATGGGCTTCGTAGCCGGTCTGGCGAAAGGCACCCTCGTTCCAGTACAGAATGCGCCGGCTCAGGTCTACGATGTATACGCCGTCGCTCACATGGTCCAGCAGCGCTTTATAGACGTTCGGGTCGATCGGAGTCACAGCCATCGTTACCTCAAATCGCGCCCCCAGAAAAAGGGAGGGGGTTTTCCGAAGGCGGTGAAGTCTCTTGTGGCCGAAAGCTCCCCAGGTCACATAGGTATCATGCGTAGCGCACAGGAGTCCATGACAGGCGTCACAATTGGGTCCGCCGTGTCCTATCCGCCAACGCTGTCGCATTACGGGAGATGTAGTTTTTGAGCTGGTTTCGCACCTACGATGGCGCGTTCTATCTGAGGGCATGTCAAAAAGCAACACTTCGCTCGCGCCTGGACGGAGCGGAGAAATCTTCCTGGCATCCAGCCCGTGTGTTGGCTCCCGGAGTCTGAGCTAGCCCACCTGCCCTCGGGCAGAGGAGCGTGCTTCATATGACAGTTTGCCTGGCTGGCCTGGGATGCGGTAGCGCCGAGTGGCGCGCTCTGGGTGTTTCCCAATGGCGGCGCTTCTGTGGTCCAGTAAGAAATTCACGGTTGATTTTTTGCGCACGAAGTACCGTGGTTCCATTGCCGCAAGCAGCCGTCCAGCGCATGTTGCGAGTACCAGTTCTTTTCACTACGGAGGAAATACCATGCGTCGTTTTATTCCTATAGCACTGCTGTTAGGGCTCTTTGTGGCGGTTACCAGCCTTCCTGCCAGGGATACAGAGCCGAAATTCAAAACCGCGGAAGTAAAGCACCTGACCAAAGTCGATGATGTGGACCTCTCGCAGGATTACCTGAATTATGCCTATGACCATCTGCGGGAAGATCTGGAAAAGACGAAACTCTTTGCCACCGTGGTCGGGGATGGCGCAGCGGTTGCTGATGCCGACGCGGCAGACTCGGTTGTCGTGGAATGCAAGATCATGGACTACAGCAAGGGCCACATCACCGTATCCACAGGACACATGGATATCACCATCTCCCGCCGCAGCGACCATACCGTTCTGCAACACCTCACGATGAAGGTCGGTTGGCCGGCTCATGCTGTGGACGACTATAAGGGTAAGTACACTGGCGCGCAGGCCGCTCACGAGATCAAGAACGCGCTCAAGTAGGGTGCCTATTCGGAACAGCGGGCCAAAAGAGCTTGTAAGTTTACCCGCGTCAGGATGTGCCGAGCCACTAGCTCGTGGCGCCGCGCCCACAATCAAGCATAACTGCGCTTAGCGGCGGGTGGCGCAGGCTTAACGGACCGAGGCAGCTTCGGATGCCTACCCTTCGCGGTTTTTGCAAAGGGCGGGGAAATCTTTTCATCGATGGCTGGGCGACTGCCCGGGCCGCAATGGCCTAAAGGGTTGAGTGCCCCAGGTGACGGTTTTTCACCTGGGGCATTTTGACTCTTCCGGTCCTTTGCAACGAGATAGTCCTCAATCGCCTCTTCCCCTGCGATCACCGCCTTTACCTGTGCTACACTCTCCCCTGCCAATCGCACGACCTTACTTCCGATTGCCGAGTTATCTGTCTACCCGATGCGCGAAATCCTTACGATCCGTGGAGGAAATATGTCCGTCCGCAAAACCCCCCTGTTTGTTCGCTGCCTCTGCTGCCTGCTGTTTCTCCTGGCGTTCCTTCTCGGCGTTCCACTGGCAAAAGCCCAATCGAGTAACACCGCTTTGCTGCTGCGCAAGCCGACCGTCAGCCGCACGCAGATCGCCTTCAGTTACGGCGGCGACCTTTGGATTGTGGATCGCAATGGCGGCGAAGCGCGCCGCCTGACCAGCGACGTCGGCATCGAATCCGATCCGTACTTCTCGCCCGATGGCGCGTGGATCGCCTTCACCGGCGAATACGATGGCAACCAGGATGTCTACCTGATTCCGGCCGCTGGGGGCGTGCCCAAGCGCCTGACCTCCTACCCCTCCAGCAACCAGGTGGCCGGCTGGACCCGTGATGGCAAACGTGTGCTCTTCCGCTCTGGGCGCAATAGTTATGCCCGCTTCAATCGTGTTTTCACCGTTGGCGTGGAGGGCGGACTGCCCGAAGAAGTGCCCCTGCCTATGGCGGAGGAATTGTCCTATTCTCCCGACAGCTCCCATGCGGCCTACGTGCCGTTCACGAATTTCCAGGAGAACTGGGCGTCCCAGCGCGGGCTAAAACACTATCGCGGCGGCACCGCTTCGCCTATCTGGATCGCCAATCTCTCTGATTCCACGATTGAAAAAGTCCCGCGCAAGGATTCCAACGACTCCACTCCGATGTGGATTGGCAACCGCATCTATTTCCTTTCGGACCGCAACGGCCCTGTCAATCTCTACGTTTACGACACAACCTCCAAGCAGGTCAGCGAAGCCATCCCCAGCAACGGCGTGGACATCAAGTCCGCCTCGGCCGGCCCGGACGCCATCGTCTACGAACAATTCGGTTCGCTCCATCTCTTCGATCCGGCCAGCGGCAAACAGCACCCCGTCGAAATTCAAGTGACCGGCGACTTCCCTGCCGTCCGCCGTCATTTCATCAAGGCCGCCGAGCGGATCGAGGCCGCCAACATCTCTCCCACCGGCGCGCGCGCCGTTTTTGAAGCGCACGGCGAGATTCTCACGGTCCCCGTCGAGCACGGCGACATCCGCAACCTCACCAATTCCCCGGGCGTCGCGGACCGCGACCCCGCGTGGTCGCCCGACGGAAAGTGGATCGCCTATTTCTCCGATGAATCCGGCGAATACGCATTGCACCTGCGTTCGCAGGATGGTTTGAGCGACCTCCGTAAAATCAGTCTCGGCACTCCAACAACCTTTTACTATTCGCCGGTATGGTCGCCGGACAGCAAAAAGATTGTCTACAGCGATAAGCGGCTCAACCTCTGGTATCTGAGCGTCGATGGCGGTACGCCCGTCCTGATTGACACCAATACTTACGAAAGCGGCCCCGGCTCGGGCTTCAATCCCGTATGGTCGCCGGACAGCCGCTGGGTGGCCTACACCCGCCAACTCAACAGCCGTATGAGCGCGGCCTTCATCTACGGGCTGGAGGATAAGACGCCCCATCAGGTGACCGACGGCATGAGCGACGCGGCATTTGTCGCCTTCGATAGAAACGGCAGGTATCTCTACTTCCTGGCCAGCACCGACGACGGCCCCGCCATGGCCAGCAGCATGGGCTCCTTCAAGGTTCCCGTGACCGCTGCCGGTTATGCGATCGTGCTTCGCAAGGATTTGAAATCGCCTCTCGCGTCGCAGAGCGACGAGGAGAAAGTCACCGCGCCCGCCCTTTCCTCCGGCGGAACTGACGCCGCCAACAAGGAAAAACCCATCGCTGACCTGGAGGATTGCAGGCCTGGAGGCGAATCCGGCGCCGCGGAGCTGTCCAAGGAAGCCGCCGGAAAAGACAACGATAAAGATAAGGACAAAGACAAGGACGCCAAGGCCAAGAAAGACGAGGACAAATCCAAGGAAACTCCTGCTATTAAGATTGACTTTGACAACATTGATCAGCGCATCCTTTCCCTGCCTTTCCCCGCCCGCAATTACGGCCGCATGGTCGCCGGAAAGACCCACATCCTCTATTTGCTCGAGGGGCCGCAGGTGAACGATCACTCTGGCAACCCCGGCCAGATTCTTCACAAGTTCGATGTGTGCACGCGCAAGACGGACAAGCTGCTGGACAATGTTGGCAGCTTCTTCATTTCCGCAAACGCAGAAAAGGCCCTTTACGAGCAATTGCCCGAGCCGAATCCTTCCGGTGCTGGTGCCGGCGGGGGCGGGCGTCCCCACGGAGCTTGGTTCATCAAGCCCGTCGATGCGCTCGGTAAACCCAGCGAACCCGGCAAGCCCGGCGGCGCGTTGAAACTCGATGCCATGGAAATCGAAGTGGATCCACGCGCCGAGTGGCAGCAGATGTTCCGCGAAGTTCTGCGCATCGAGCGCGATTTCTTCTACGACCCCAACATGCACGGCGCCAACCTGAAAGCCCTCGCCGCCGCGTATCAGCCCTACGTTGACAACATCATGAGCCGCGCGGATCTCAACTACATCTTTGCCGACATGCTCGGCGAAATCACCGCGCAGCACATCTACATTTCCGGCGGCGACCGCCCGGAAGTGAAACACGTCAGCGGCGGCCTGCTTGGCGCCGACTACAAGATCGAGAACGGCCGCTATCGTTTCGCGCACATCTATCACGGCGAAAATTGGAATCCCGGCCTGCGCGCTCCGTTGACCGAGCCCGGCGTGAACGTCCATGAAGGCGAGTATCTGCTGGCGGTGAATGGCCGCGAACTCCTGGGCACCGACGAAATCTACAGCTTTTTCCTGGAAACCGCGGGCAAGGCGGTACAGTTGAAGGTAGGTCCCGATCCCACAGGCAAGGATGCCCGCGCGGTGACTGTTGTGCCTATTCCCAACGAACGTGCGCTCCGCTTGCACGCCTGGATGGACGAGAACCGCCGCAAAGTCGACCAACTCAGCAACGGCCGCCTCGCCTACGTCTATCTGCCGGACACCTCCGTGAACGGTTACACCAATTTCAATCGCTATTACTTCGCGCAATGGGACAAGCAAGGCGCGGTGATTGACGAGCGCTTCAACGGCGGCGGTTGGATTGCCGATTACATCGTGGATTGGCTGAAGCGACCGCTGCTGGCTGCGGCCATGACTCGCGAAGGCAAGGACAACTACATTCCGCAAACCGTCTTTGGTCCCAAGGTCATGCTCATCAATGAGTACGCGGGCTCCGGCGGCGATGCCTTGCCTTGGATGTTCAAGCGTCTCGGCACCGGCCCGCTTATCGGCACGCGCACCTGGGGCGGCCTGATCGGTATCGGTGGGTATCCTTCGCTGATCGATGGCGGCGGGATCACTGCCCCGCGCTGGGGCCTCTTCAATCCGGATACTGGTGAGTTTGACGTGGAAAATCGCGGCATCTCGCCGGACATCGAGGTCGAGTTCAACCCCGCCGCCTGGCGTCAGGGCCACGATCCGCAACTCGAGAGGGCCGTCGCCGTCGCCCTGCAGGATCTGAAGGATCACCCGGCTCCGCCTATCAAGCGCCCAAAGTATCCTGTCTACAATTGGCCGGCGGTGCGTTCCGCGGCCAGTTCGCAAAACAAAACTGGCGGGCAAAACTAACCCGCATCGCAATCAACAACAAAAGCAAGCCGGATTGCCCGCACGCTTAGGGGACAATGGCGCTGGCTTGGCTGGAGTAGCTACTCTCCACCCCGCTGGTGTTCACCTCGGTCGCCACGTAATAGTAGGTATCTCCTGCTGTGACGCTAGTGTCCGTGTACGATGGCGTTGCAATCAAGCTGGAGTTTATTTTGCTGTACGGCCCGCCGGACTGCGTTCCACGGTAAACATTGAAGCCCGAGTACGACGAAGAACTCGCCGTCCAACTCAAACTCACCGAGTAGCTCGTCGCTGCGGCGCCAGTTCCTGTAAGCGATATGACCTCCGGAGAATTGGCCGCATTGCTGGTAACCGTGACGCTGCCCGATAGGCTGCTGGCGGTGGCCGGGTCAAACGTCACGCTGAACGAAGTGGATTGTCCGGCGGCCAGAGTGAGAGGCAGTGTGCAGCCGGAGACGCTGAATCCCGCTCCGCTTTCACTGATCTGCGTAAGGGTGACGCTGGCGTTACCGCTGTTAGTCACCGTCACGCTCTGAGTTGTGCTTGTCCCCGTAGTGATGCTTCCGAAACTGAGCGAAACCGGAGTAACCGTTAGTTGGAGAATGGGCGAAATGCCCGTGCCCGCCAGAGCAACAACCAGCGGTGAATTGGTCGTGTTACTCACCAGCGTGAGGCTGCCGGTAAGACTGCTGGCCGAGCCAGGAGTGAACCCCACGGTGAAAGTAGAGGAACCTCCGGGTACAACACTCAGCGGCACGGTCAGACCGCTCAAGGTGAAGCCAGTCCCGGCCATCACGGCCTGGGTAACGCTGAGGTTCGCCGTCCCGGCATTTTGAATGGTGAGCGACTGTGTGCTGCTTACACCCACGGTGACGTTCCCAAAGCTCACGCTGGCGGGAATCACGGAAATTTGCGCCTGCACGCCCGTGCCGCTCAGCGCAATGGTTGCCGGCGAATTGCTCGCAGTGCTGGTAATGGTGACGCTGCCCGAAAGGCTGCCCGTCGTGGCTGGGTCAAACGTTACGCTGAACGTCGTGGACTGCCCCGCGGCCAGAGTGAGCGGTACCGTAAAGCCCGCCGCACTGAATCCCGTGCCGCTTTCGCTGATCTGCGAAACCGTCACGCTCGAGTTACCCGTGTTTGTCACCGTCACGCTCTGCGTTGTGCTTGTTCCCGTGGCGATGCTTCCGAAACTCAGCGACACCGGGCTCGCCGTCAGTTGCAAGGCTTGCGCTACTCCCGTGCCTGCCAGCGCAACCGCCAGCGGTGTACTGGGCGAGTTATTCACCAGCGTCACGCTGCCGGCAAAACTGCTCGCGGACGCGGGCGTGAACCCAACGGTGAAGCTAGAGGAACCTCCGGGTGCCACAGTCACCGGCAATGTGAGGCCAGTCAGGTTGAAGCCCGTCCCGGCCAGCGCTGCCTGCGTGACGCTGAGGCTCGCCGTCCCGGTATTATTGATCGTGAGCGCCTGGCTGTTGCTCGCACCCACCATCACGTTGCCAAAACTGGCGTTGGCAGGGCTCACGGAAATCTGCGGTTGTATGCCGGTGCCGCTCAGCGCAATTGTTGTCGGCGAATTCGTCGCGCTGCTCACGACGCTGAGGCTTCCCGTCGCGCTTCCTGCCGTGGCCGGTGCAAAGCTGACAGTAAGGGTTAAGCTCTGCCCCGCCGCAAGGGTCACGGCTCCGGAACACCCGCTGAAGGTGAATCCCGCGCCGCTGATGGAGGCTTGCGCAATGGAGACGCTGCCTGTTCCGCTATTCGTCACCGTCATCGTTTGCGCAGCGCTACTCCCCACCAGCGCATTGCCGAAGCTCAGGCTGCTCGCGCTGGCCGAGAGCAGATACGTTTGCGAAGGAGCTGGCGAAGTACCTGTTCCCGTCACGGCGATGGAATTCGTTGATGTCTCGCCATCGTGACGGATGCTGCTGACAAAGATGCTGCCGCTGAAGCTCTGCGCGGCGTTCGGCAGGAACACCACCTGAAAGGATGCGCTCGCATGACCACTCAGTGTGATGGGCAGTGCCGGGCCGGTGACGATAAACTCCGAAAGGCTGCTCGACACGCCCGTGATCGAAACGCTATGCCGCTCGTCGTTTGTCACCGCAACGGTGGCGACCGCGCTCTGTGTGTTTACGCTGACCGAGCCGAAACTCAGCGAGCTGGGATCGACCTTGATCTGCGCTTGCACCGGCATCGGGAACAACACGGAACCTGCAAAAATCAATCCGACCAATAGGCACACCAGTAGCGTTTTGTTCATGGACAGGCAATCCTTATTAGTCTTTTCTGGAGCGAGGGGTGAGCGGTGGGAGGAGGGAGGGGGCCTGGCGATCGCCGCTCGAGATTTTTATCTCCAGCGTAAGAGTAGGAGCCGCAGTTGTCTCAAACAACTGGTTGTTAGGCCAGCTTTGGAGCAGGTGCTATTGTGTCCCTCATGGCCAAAAATGAACTGTACCGATTATGTGAAAATTGCAGGTGGCGCGTTCTTGCATTTCATCGCTGCCGCCATCCTTCTTTTCTCTTGCCTTTGGTGGCACAGGCATTCTTGCCTGTCCTCTTGGGTTTGCTTTTCTCCTCGCGTCCTGGTCGCTGGTTACTGGTCGCCGGTCGCTGATATCCTTTCCGTCTAACTCGATTTTGACGTGAACGCTCCATAGGTCAGGTAGACGCCGAGGATAAGTGTGATCGCGGCTTTCAGGTAGAGAAACAGTACCTGGTGACCACATCCAAGGTAACAAGCCTCTACCCACTGTGCCGGCAGGAACAGAAGGAGCAGGCCTTTGATCAGCGCTAGCCAACCAATGAGCGTGACGACTATCGGCAGTATGCCGCCTTTCCACACATTGTGGCCCAGCACCATCGCCAGCCCAATGGCCAGCGCGATGATACCGGCAACGTACAGCAACGGCGCGTTGTGCAGCATCGCCCTCAGCATCTCCAACGTCGCATGTCTGTGCACGAGCATAGCCAGCCCGACGACAACGCAGTAGAGCCCAAGCAACTTGCTTAGAAATATCGTACGTGATGACATTGTGTCCTCCGTATCAGCAAAGCCCCAATTTCTGGTTTGACTTCCGATTGGACTTCCGACCTTGGCCACCACTCTATATCTCGCCGCCTCAACATACAATGCTTCGGCAAGTGGCACAGGCATTCTTGCCTGTGCTCCTGGGTTTCTCTTGCGTTTGGTGGCACAGGCACTCTTGCCTGTGCTCTTGGGTCGCTGCTTCTAGAAAAGCGGCGGCGAGCCGCCGCACTCCAAATTGTCGGCGCGCCGACATGGGTACGTGATGTAGTGGTAACTATTGAAGCGGGTACGACTCGTAGGGCAGCAGTTGCCAATGGTGCGGGAATGATTGGAATTAGTGGCCCTCCTCCGCTGAAGCTGCGGCGGGCAAGCGAGTGGCCCTTCGCAAGAATCGCTCTGCGTAAACGAGTGGCGAGTCATAGAAGTCGGGAGAGAGAGCTGCTTTCTTCTTGCCTTCTGATCGCTGGTCACTGGTCGCTGATATCTGTTCCGGGTGGCTCTTGGGTTCCTCCTCGCCGTTTTCTGTCATCCCGCCTGCCCTGGTTCCGTCAACTTGATTTGGCCCCTTTTGATTTTTTCATTTGGCCCCACCCCTCTGTTGAATCACCTCCCGCACCCAGGTCGGAGCGGAGCCCTGCGGCGCCCGAAGGGCGACGCGTTTAG